>OFFL01000261.1_pt1 | contig 61057 bp, 54 predicted proteins | sample 1521391 | NCBI WGS metagenome assembly OFFL01 (sample SAMEA3504082, study PRJEB24116) | mouse gut metagenome | biome: mouse gut; feature: mouse-associated habitat; material: faeces | place: Denmark | collected 2011
TTTTTGATAGGATTATTGCAGTGAACGGCACTTTTTGCCAACTTTAAACTTTACACAAAAAGTAACACCCCAAAACACAATGTTTCGAGGTGTATTTTTATTATCCATAGCATATCATAGCTATGAAACATTAGAAATAAATTGACTAATAAATACATTTCTTGTAAATTGAATCGTAAGGAATAAAAACATATAAATAAAATATTCTACAAACTAATACTTACAATCAAAATTTGTTTAATATTATTTATAAAAAAATAAATACCAATAATTCTATCTATGCAAACATAAAAAAAGCAAGTGCTTAAAAGCGCTTGCTTTTTTATTTAAGTATTATTACTTTTCTGCATAAACACTAACTTGTTTATCATCCTTACCTTTTCTTTCAAATCTAACTATTCCGTCAACAAGAGCAAACAATGTATCATCTTTACCGATGCTAACATTCATTCCTGGGTGGAATTTAGTTCCTCTTTGTCTAACCAATATATTACCGGCTTTAACAAATTGACCGTCCGCACGTTTAACGCCTAATCTCTTAGCCTCGCTGTCACGTCCGTTCCTTGAACTACCTACACCTTTCTTATGAGCGAATAATTGTATATTAATAAACATATTATTGTACCTCCAATTCAATAAAATCCGAAAAACCTTGATACAAATCCGAAATACCTAACAGCATAGTATCCAAAATATTATCGCAAATTTCGCGTTGTTTTTGAGTAATGTTATTTGGTATAGTAAACTTTAAATAACCTTCCTCGTCGCACCTGTCAAACTGCATATTTACACCTGCAACGCTAAGTACTCCCAACATAGCCGTTTGCACGATTGACGATAACGCGCTGCAAACAATATCTTCTCCGCTGACACCGTATCCGGTATGTCCATCACAAGTTACTTCGGTAATGCTACCATTTTGTTTTACAACTTTAACACTTGTCATTGATTAAGCCTCTATAGCAGTAATCTTAAGAGCCGTAAATGGTTGACGATGACCTTGACGTTTTCTGATATTCTTTTTAGCTTTATACTTGAAAATGTTGATTTTCTTTGCTTTATCTTGAGCTATAACTTCAGCTTTAACAACAGCTTTTTTAATATCATTGCCAACTTTCACAGCACCATTATCGGAAATCATCAATACATCAAGTTCAACACTATCTCCAACGTTTGCATCAAGTTTTTCAACTTTAATGATTGTATCTTGCTCAACTTTGTATTGCTTACCACCTGTTAAAACGATTGCGTACATTACACTTTACCTCCTCTACCCAGTCTCGCTAAACAAAATCGGGGATGCCATTACAGCATACTTAGGGCCCTTATTATGCGGCTACAACAAATTTACCATAAATTTTACTTTTTGTCAAACAATATTTAAAGTTTATTTAAAATTTGTTTAATTTTTATTATATATTTATTTAGGGTTTTTATAAAAATCGATAAATCTTTTACTATTAAACCTAAAATTAACCTTCAAATCCTAATCGAAATACAATAGATTAATAATTATTTGCTTATAAAATAACTAATAAAAAAGCACTTAGACAATTTTAATATCTACGTGCTTGTATAAATATTTCTAAAATATTAACCAAATAGTACCGATTTTCGATAGTATATTTGCAAGTCATTCTAATAAGCAATATTATTATTTAATAGATTATCTAAACAGTTATAAAAATTAGTACAATAGTTTTGCATTGTCCGGAAGCTCGATAATACCCGAACGCACCCTTTCACAACTAAACTTTTCGATATGATATAGAGGGTCTGGTATAAGATAAATACGAATATTTTCCCACACGGTTGCAAGTTCCTTTTCAAACAAATTTAACGAAAACATTTTGCTGAAAATAATAGGATTCACAGTAAGTTTAACTGCCAAAATACTATCATCTTTAAATATTTCGTACAAATAATCACGTATACGCATAATAATATGCTCAGGCGAATGAACATAAGCATCTCCGCCACAATAAGGACAAATTTGAAGCATTGTATCCATAACTCTGCTACGCATCTTTTTACGTGTAATTTGAACAAGTCCCAAATCGGTCATACCTACCAAAGTACATTTAAGCCTATCTTTTTTAAGTTCTTGTTCCAAAATTTTCAAAACTTCGTCCTTATGTTCGTCATTATTCATATCGATAAAATCTACAATGATAATTCCGCCCAAATTTCTAAGTCTTATTTGTCTTGCAATTTCAATAGCAGCAATTTTATTGGTTATAAAAACCGTTTCCTCCAAGTTTTTATCCCCTACATATTTACCTGTATTGACATCGATAACCGTCAAAGCTTCCGTTTTGTCAATCACAAGATATGCACCGTTTGACAACATAACTTCCCTTTTTAAAAGTTTATCGATTTGCGGATTTAAGTTATAATGGTTTGTCAAAGTATCCGAGCCGTTATAAACTTCGAACATATCTTTTTTCTTACCGAAAACGTAAGAAAACTCTGACTCCAACATTTTGCATACACCCATATCGTTGACGATTATTTTATCGATATCCCCCCGCATAAAGTCTCTTACCGCGCGTATTACAAGGTCTCCCTCGCTGTGAACTAACGAACATTTAGGACAAGTTAAATAATCTTTTTTGATTTTTTGCCATTTTTCATTAAGCTCTTGCATATTGGTAAGAATTTCCTCCTCGCTGCAAGTTTCAGCCTCTGTCCTTACAATATAGCCACTCTTATCCGAACGATTTTTGCAAACCAAACTCTCTAATCTTGCCCGTTCGTCCTCGTTATCAATTTTCCTTGAAATAGCAATATAATCCACAAAAGGCTCCATAACGATAACTCTGCTTGGAAGCGAGATATTCATTGTTAGCCTTGGACCTTTTGTATCAAATTGTTCCTTTAACACTTGGCACATTATTATATCGCCGACTTTTAAAGGTAATTTGTCAGGTGCATTCGTTCCGTTATGAGATATCATTTTTCCGTCTACGCAAATATCTCCGCCATACAAAAAGCCGTTCTTTTCCAAACCGATATCAACAAAAACAGCTTGCATACCTTTTAGTACATTTACAACTTTTCCCTTATAAATGTTGCCTACCAATTTTTCAGAATTTGTTTTTTCAATCGCAAAATCAGTCAGGTTTCCGTTTTCCACAACGCAAACCCGTGTACCTGTAATATGAGTATCGATAATTAAATTTTTCATTTGATATACTCCTGCAAAAACTCTTCTGTTGTCAAAATTTTATCATTATTTATTAATAATTGCTTAGTACGTACTATATCAAACGCTTTTTGTGACAAAGCCAATTTATCACATATTGCTGAAACAACTCTATCCGGTCTTAAATTAGGGTTACCTGTAGCAATAATCATAACTAACCCTTTATTATACACTTTTAAGCTGTGAATAAGAGGTGCAATATCCTGCTCTTTTTCCGTACCTTTAAAATCGTATTTGATTAACCAACATTTTTCGTTTTGAAAATTTTCGATTTCTTTTTTATACTGCAAAAAATTACCTTTGACCAGGTATTCGCAATAATTTACATTCTTAGCAAAGTTAGGATTTTTTATACAGTCATAACATTTTACGGCAAGCATACCGCTAGGTATATTGTTGTTAAAAGCATTTAAAACTTGCTCCGCCGACATATCATCATTTGCAATCACAAAAAATTCCTGCTCGCTTTCCACCCCTAAAGGTAACGGATGGGAAGTATATGTAACAGGATGAGGATTAAACCCTTCGGACAACTTGACATTTATGTTTGCCCTAATCAATGTACGTTGTAAAACACGCATACTATCTATGTGGGAAACATAGCTGATATTTCCTTTTTTAATGTGCTCGATTACTTTCATGAATAGCACCGTCCCAATTTGTTTGCCCCGCAACCGGTACACGAGTTTTTACCGCAAGCCTTTGTCGCAACTCCGTCGTATGCCTTATGCCTTTCGCTAAGCAAATATTTTTTTGTTACCCCGTGTTCGACAAAATCCCAAGGAAGTATTTCGTCCTCTTCCCATTCACGAGTGTAATCACTCATATTTATTTTTGCATTATCAAAAGCTTGTTTCCATTTGCCAAAATCAAACCTTTCGCTCCAACCGTCAAACTTACAACCCAAAACATACGCTTGCTCAATGACATCAAGCAATCTCCTATCCCCGCGTGAAAAAACCGCTTCGATTATACTGCTATCCGCACTATGCCAATTATAACGTACATTTTTTATATGAAGATTATCAATCAAGAACCTCTGTTTTGCAAGCATTTCTTGCTCATCAATTTGTCTTTCCCACTGAAAAGGTGTAAGCGGTTTTGGTATAAAAACACTTGTGGAAACTGTAATTTGAACAGGACGTTTGCTTTTGCCGTAAACTTTTGCCATATCTTTAATAAGCAAAACAATATCGACTATACCTTGCAAATCTTCAATAGTTTCCGTAGGCAAGCCAATCATAAAGTATAGTTTAAAACCTGTATAACCGTACTCCAATGCACTTTTTATTGTATTTTTTATATTTTCTTCCGTAATGTTTTTATTTATTACATTACGCAACCTTTGACTTCCTGCTTCAGGTGCAAAAGTAAGCGAGCCAAGTCTGCCACTGCCCATATATTCCGACTTATAACTGTCAAGCCTTAATGACGGCATGGCAAGTCGAACATTACCATTGCAAACATCCGCTTTAAGTCCGCAAATCAACTCATGCAACGATTCATAATCACTTGTCGACAAACTTGATAAGGAAAGTTCACTATACCCTGTACTATCCACTAGCTGCTTACCTTGCTCCAACAAAGTTTGCAATCTTCTGCTTCTAATTGGGCGATAATAAAAACACGCTTGACAAAATCTACAACCGTTATTGCAACCTCTGTAAAGTTCCAACACCGCTCTGTCGTGTGTAATCTCAATATTAGGTACAAGTATTTTTGTAGGGAAATATTCCTTATCCAAATCTTGTACAACTGCCTTTTTTACACAACCCGTAAATCCTGTAATTTTACCATCTATTACTACAGGATATGTTTTAGACGGAATGTACACCCCGTCTAAACAAGCGGCTTTTTCCAAAAACGCACTTTTTGAAATCCCCTGCTTTTTACACTCGTCATAAAGAAGAGTAAATTCTTTCAAATTCTTTTCCCCTTCTCCAATCATTATCGCATCAAATATCTCCGCAAAAGGCTCGGGATTTACCACACATGGTCCGCCCGCAATCAATAGCGGATAATTGCCATTTTGTCTATCCTTTGCCCTAAAAGGTATGCCTGCCAAATCCAACATATACAAAACATTTGTATATAAAAGTTCGTAACCGATTGACATTCCTACGATATCGAACTCCGATAATGGTTTTCCGCTGTCAATAGAAAAAAGCGGGATATTGTTCGCTTTTAATTGTTCCCCCATATCCACAAAAGGTGCAAAACAACGCTCACAAACTATACCCTGCATATCATTTAATAAATGGTACAATATCCTTACGCCGATATTACTCATACCGATTTCGTAAATTTCCGGAAAACATAAACACAACCTTGTTGAGCAAGGTTTGTTCATATCCGGCATATTAAATTCTCCACCGACATAGCGTGCGGGTTTTTCCACCTTTAAAAGTATCTCTTTAAGTTTATTATCCATACTGCAAAATGATTAAATACCGATTGAAAATCGGTATTAACGTTAAAATTACATTACCAAAGCAGCCGCACCGATTATACCTGCGCTATTACCAAGGCTTGCTTGAACAACCTCGATATAAGGCAACATACCGCTTAGTTCCAAACTTTCATTAAGCTTTTGTCTTAACGGCTCCATTACATTTTTCCCCTCGTGAGAAATGCCTCCGCCTATTATAAACATTTCAGGATGCAAAATGTATCCTAAATTCAAAAGCCCTTCGGTCAAATAATGTATATACTGTTCGCAAACCTCTTTGCCTGCTTGGTCGCCCGCATCCATTGCCAAAAATGCAGTTCTGCCGTCAACTCCGCCGTTTTCATTTGCGATTTTATGCATAAGGCTATTTGCATTTTCCGCCATAGCATGCTTAGTTTGATTGATAAGACCTGTTGCGGATGCATATCTTTCCCAACATCCAAGCCTTCCGCAATTACATTTTTCGCCGTCTATACGGATAATTTGATGTCCTACTTCGCCGCCTGCTCCACCGTTGCCCTCGTAAAGTTTTCCGTCAATGATAATACCTCCGCCGATACCTGTACCCAATGTTACCATTACCACATTTTCGTGACCTTTACCCGCACCGAATCTTTGTTCGCCAAGTGCTGCCATATTTGCATCGTTACCAACAGCAATAGGAACATTAAAATATTGCGACATTTCTGCCACCAAATTTTCGTTTTTGCAACCGATATTTACAGCGGAAACAATCATACCCTTTTTGCTGTCAACAGTACCGGGAATCCCAATACCGATACCGCCCAAATCGATAAGAGAATAACCACCCTCCGCAATCAACTCGTTTATCATATCAGCCGTTCTTGCGAACATACTTTTAAAACCTTTTTCTTGTTCTGTTGCAAATGCTTTGGATAGCAAAATTTTACCGTCACTGCTTACAAGCCCTATTTTAATGCTCATTCCGCCGACATCTACACCTACATAAATCATAAGACACCTCAAAATTTAATCTATAGATAATTTTTACAAAGATAGTATAACATATATAAATTTAATTTTCAAGTATTATTAATAAAATATTAAAACTATCGGCAATGTTTTGATTTTATATCTTTCAAACAATATCGAATACAATAAAAAACGGCTAAAAAGCAAACCGCTCATAGCCTTATAATTAATTAAGTTGATATATTTTGAATACTAAATCAACACTTCTCGCAAAGTCAATTTATGGTCGAATTTTTCCATAATGCCGTTTAACCTGTCCTCATCGATTACAGATAAGTCTTGCCCTTTTTCGTCCACAACGATAAATGTAGTAAGATAATCTCTGTTGAGGTATCTGAACAGCTCGAAAACTTTGGTTTCGCAACTTATATAAACATCTCTTGCCAAAACACCTTTTTTATAATTTTTCACAAATGATAACCTACCTGCAATACAACTATATTCTTCCTTTTGCCCGCCGAAAATCGCCCCTATTAACAAAAATACCCCAATATTTATAATAGAAATATTCATAGTTACAAATAGCGTTCCTATGCCCGCAGCAATAATAAGTCCGCTTAAAACTATCCCTATAATTTTAAGAATTTTAAGTGCTTTTATTTTATCTTTACACAAGCTCAAGACTACCCTTGAGCCGTCCAGAGGAAAACAAGGGAGCAAATTAAAACACATTAGTGTAAGATTGCAGTTTAAAAAATCTTGAGTATAGGCATAGGATACAGGCAACAACCACCATACGGCGACAGTTAGCAGTGCTAAAATTCCATTGCAAAGAGGTCCTGCAAGTGCTATTGCTATTCCTTCCTTGCGATTAAATTTTTCACCGCCGTAAATCATCGCCCCATAAGGCATTAAAACTATTTTAGCCATTTGATACCCATATTTTTTGCCTGCTATGCTGTGTGCTATCTCGTGTAGCAACACGGTCACAAAACAGCTAAAAAACATCCAAGCTTTGCCTATTACGATATAGTATAGGCAAAGACAAAAATACAATGGGTGTATTGTTAATTTGTAACCGAACAAATTTTATCTACCGAATATATTCAAAAAAGTTTGCGCCAAGTTGCCGCTACTAGCAAGAGTAATAACACTTGAGATAAGCATAATCACTGCAAATGCAGCACCGAAAATAGCAGCGGTATAAGCAACATCTAAGGCTTTTTTGCCGTCAAAACCTTTCAAACCTTTTAACTTTTTAGGTCTTCTGCCAAGTTCAACTGTAATATTTTCGTTTGGATAGTTATTGCACTCAACTTTTTCGTAATCGTCATATTTCATAAAACACACTCTCCAATTAGTTTACTAAGATAACTTATGCAAGCATTTTTTGTTTTATTCCAATATCCGAATTTTTTTGTTGATTAAATTTATTTGAATTGTTTAAAAATAATGTTATATCTATATTACTTATTATTTATTGTACATTAGCTTTTATGCCGTCCGCCAAAGCGTCGAAACTTATCAAAATTTTTCCGTCGTTTTGAACTTCTATCCTCAAATCGCTGTTAGCAGCTTTAATATTCATATAGCCCGAAATTACTTTTAGCATTTCTTTTTTCAAAGAATCTTCAATCATAATAGGCATTTGCAATTTATCTTTTTTTAAAATTTGAGATAATCTTTCCGAACTTATCGAATATCCCGTTTTGTAATTTTGATTAAACATGCTTACTCCGCTTATGCTCTTTTTAGCATCATTTTTAATTTACCCACCATTCCGCGATACTGTGCGGTAGGGTCATAAAGTCTGCGTCTGCCTGTGATAAAGTTATCCGCTACACACTCAAAAGAACGCATAGCAAGGCATTCCCCTCGTCCTATCTTTCCAAGCTCCGAAAAAATATGAATCTTGTCATCTTCGGGTATAACACCGATAGGCGAAACACCTAAAAGTTTGGATATTTCCAAAACAGACATCATTTCGCCATTTATAATCATATCGCCTCTAATCCTGTTTACAATCAAATTGATACCGTTCAGCTTGTAATTATGCAAAATACTTATTACTTTATCCGCATCTCGAAGTGAGGAAACATTTGGGGTTGCGACCACCAACGCTTCGGTACTTGGACTAACCGCTCTATGAAAGCCTTTGTCAATACCCGCAGGGCTATCAATAAAGATAAAATCAAAACCGTCACTCAATTTTGTAATAAGCCCTCTAAAATCTTTCATACTTATGCTATCGCTGTTGTAAGCATTTTGTGACGGCAAAACATACATATTAGGTATATCCGGACTTGAAACCAATGCTTGTTTTATCCTACACCGTCCGCTTATTACATCTGCCATATCGTAAACAACCTTGTCATCTATCCCCACAAGTACATCCAAGTTGTTAAGTCCTATGTCTCCGTCTATTAAAAGCACCCTTTTACCGCGAAAAGCAAGCATAGCTCCTATACTTGCCGTACACGTCGTTTTGCCTACCCCGCCTTTGCCGGAGGTTACTACAATTACCCTTGCCATAAGCACCTCTATTTTATAAATACTACTTTGTCATTATACAATAAATATAACTTCTTGTTTTAATATTTTTTGCAGTTTATTTTCCGTTTATGTTATCTATTGTCAATTTTTTTTAATAGTCTACACAAATCAGTCTATTAATAATAATCGTGTAATTTTACTTTTTATTAAGTAATTATGAATAATATTCTCATTAATAACTAATGATTACATAATAATATACGCAGTAAAATCAAAAAACACCCCGATTTTCGGAGTGTTTTTATTGATTTTATTTTTTTATAAATTAATTCAAATTATCTATGCTTAACATTCTTGAAAGCTTGCCTTTATCATAAAAGAATTTGCTTCCGCCCTCTGCAACCGCAAACTCCGGCTCATCCAAAATTTTTATATCCAAAAACAATCTGTCTTTTAAATAGTTTGCAAGTCCCGACAACTTACTTGTGCCGCCTGCCAAATACAAACCGTTTTGTTCGATAATGTAAAGATAAGTTTTTGGAATCATCATACAAACGGATGCAACAACTTCTACAATTTTATCTATTGTACTTTGCACAAGAGGTCTTAGTTCCGTTGCGGTTATTTTTACCTCGTTTTTAGTGTTTTGTAGCACTGCTTTACCTTTGATTGTAATTGTAGAAAGGTCATTTTCTTCCAATGTAGCTAGTCCTAATTTAATATCTTCGCTGCTGCCTTTGCTAATTATCAATTTGTATTTATCACTAATATAATCCACTATTGCATAATCGATATCGTCTCCGCCGACATTTATCGAGCAACCGTTTACAATACCATCGTCGGTAACAACTGCTATCTCGGTATTGCTACTGCCGATATTTACCAACAACATAACTTTATCGTTATTAATAGCTTTTATGGAAAGTGGAGATTCCACTATAACAACCTCTTTTACTCCTGCTTTATAAAAGGATTCCTCTATCATGCGTTTTTCTATATTGGTAAGTCCGCAAGAAACATTTGCAATAACGCTCACATAGTTTTTTAAAAATTTCTTAGGAGTCAATCTGTTTATAAAAGTTTTTAACAAATATACAAATGCAACCTCATTATCCACCACACCGTTTTTGATAGGATAGATTAATTGTGCATTATTACTTGCGTTTCTGTAATATGTAAGTGCTTCCACTCCGCAAGCTACATTTTCAAATTTACTATTTAAATTGGCAGTTGCGACTACACAAGGCTCATTTAGTAAAATGTGCGACTCCATGCCTGCAATCACAATATTTTTACTACCGATATCCACACTTAAACAAATCTTATTCATAAGTTTATCAACTCCTTACATACTTTCAATATTTTATCCACAGGCAACCCTATAACGGTATTTATATCTCCGCTAAAGCTTTCCACCACAACTCCGTCCTGTATCCCGTAACTACCCGCCTTGTCAAGCGGACAGTAATTTTGGATATAGCTGTTTATATCGTTATCCGACAAGTTTTTAAAAATTATATCGCTTTTATCATAACCTGCAACTACTTTACCCTTATAGCTTACTGCAAACCCGCTGTAAACTTGATGGCAGTTCCCGGATAATTCTTTTAGCATTTTAAAAGCATCTTTTTCATCTTTCGGCTTGCCGTAAACTTTCCCGTCAAACCAAACTATCGTATCTCCTGCAACAACTATGTCATTAGGATATTCTTTGTATAAATCCGCAAGTTTCAGTTTTGATAGCTTTTGCACGATTTTATCGGGCGAAGTTTCGCTACAACACTCCTCAACATTTTTCGTAACCACTTGGGTTTGCAAAAAATGCGGACTTAAAAGGTCATATCTTCGCGGCGATTTGGATGCCAATATCAATTTTTTATTTATCATCATAATCTCTTATTATCTTAATATCTTTTTCGTCTGCTTTGCTATTTTTTACTTTTTTGGCTTTTAGCGCATAATATACAATCACACCTACCAATGCAGGTGCTAAAATACATGTCAAAACAATAAATGTAATATTGACATTGGATACTCCGCTATCTGCAAAAACAGTGCAAACATTTGCCAAAATCAATAATACCACTATGAATATTGTATAAATAAGTTTTTTCATAAACGCTCCGCTTAAAGCTTATAAAAAGAATTTCTTTTTTAGTTCCAAAAAGTATTTTTCTCTCCCTAAAATCATCAACAACAACAATGTAATCACACCCACTGCAAGGCAAATATAAATCATAAAATGCACCTGCTTGTACATTGCACCGGAGATAATCGCAGGTATTGCAGTAACCAAACACATAGCAGTAAGCGGCATTGCCAATCTAACCCAATCTTTATACTCTATAAGCATATACACAAAAAGTACTGCTATGCCACCAAGCAAAAATGCAGGGGTTGCCCAAACCAAAGCCCAATTTTGAGCTTCCGTTACTTCAAAAGTGCCGTATATCATTGTTTGAATGTAATAACAAATTACCGAGGCAAAAACGCTGTACCAAAAAATCTGCTTTCTCATATCCAAATGGAAAAACAAACTCCTACCGATAGTACACCAAAAAATACCCCATCCAAATAAAACATGGTATGCCCAAAATATTTCATTGGCTGCTAAGAAATTTACCAAAAAGCTAATGCCTATGGAAATCAAACACGCATAAAGTACAACTCTAAAAGCAATTTCCCTTACAACAAGGCTTTTGCCGACCTTTGGATAACCATAGTTTATCCCATCTTTTACAATATCAGTTTGCTCTTCGCGTTCGATATACGAGCCGCATAAAGGGCAATTACTCAAATTACTATCAACTTTTACATTGCATCTAGGACATTTATCAATCATTTTTACGTCCTCCGTTATTACCACTTACGAATATTTCCAAGCCTTTTTCTTGTAAAAACCTAAAAAACTCCCTTTCCAAATAGGAATTTTTGATTGTTTTTACAAAAGTAAACACCGTTTTATTGTTAAAACTGCTTATTGTCATAGTGGAATTATTGTATTTTTGCGGTCCGATTATAAGCTCGTACCTGTCAATGTACTCCGCAAATTCCTTAGGGACATTCATTTTTCCCATATTTGTTACTATCAAACTGCTTACTCTATCCGCTTGGTTGTAATAGGCAATTTTCATAATGATATTTTTTATAGAAAGCGGCACCGCTCTTATTATCCAATTACGTTCCAATGAAAAATTACTGTTTATAAAGTTTTGGAAATTTTCTTTCTTGCTTCTTTCCCGACTCTCAGTTGCCATAGCCTGCAAAATCTCCTCAAAAGTCATATCCTTTGCCGATGTTTCTTTTAAAAGAGTATTTACAAAGCCCGAAAACATCCTAAGTGTGGATGACGGGAAATAGTGTCTTAAATCAACTGAATACTGTACGGAAATAGGTCTTTTTGAATTTTTATTTACGGCATCGTATTTCCTTTTATTGTAAAGGCAGTATGCCAAAATCCCTATAATATATTCATTTAGCGTTACGCCTGCGCTATGGCTAAGTTCAAGCAATTTGTCGGTAGCGACTTCGCCGTGAGTAACATTTACCACACCCTTAAGTTCTTTTGCGCCTTGCAAATGATATGCACTGTAATTCTCCGGCAACGACTTGCTGCCTTTAGGGTCGTAATATCTGCTGTAACTATCCTCAAACTCCTCCTCTTTAGGAGCATCGTGGTAGTGCAAAAGCGGACCTCTATCCACCTTTTTGCCAAGCAAATGCAAATACTTCAATATTAATGTATTCAAAAAATTAGTACTAGCATTTCCGTCACTCAAGCAATGTGAAAACTCCGCCATTATCCTATTACCCGAATACATTACTCTAAATAACGGCTCTCTGTTCATAATATCAAATTTCCTGCAAGGATAATCTTTTTCACGCGTTACTACAGGTTTTAACGTAGCACCTTGCAAAAAGTACCAAAAGAATCCTCTGCGCAAAATAACATTGTAAGATGGAAATCTTTCAATAACCACATCCAAAGCTTGTTGCAAAACTTCTCTATCCACACGCTCTTTCATAATCGCACAAACGCGATAAACAGCATTCCATCTAGCTGTACCGCTGGACGGATATATTTTGGATGCATTGTCAAGTTTAAACCATTCTTCGGTATTTTTTATTTTTTTCATATTTGCACCTATACGAAGTTATTATACACCAAAACTTTAAATTAGTCAAGACGATTAAAAACTATAGGAAATAAATCTTATAGCATAATTATGACTTAATTAAAAGACATGTATACAGAGTAGGCGGTTTTATGTAAAAAACATAATTCATATAAATAATAATATTTAAAAAGCGTAATACTTGACAATTATTATATCTTGTATTAAAATTATATTAACTTAATTTTTGAAGATAGTTTTTTGTTTTTATAAATTGTTTTTTACAATCAGTTTATGACAAAACGATTGGACATGACTTGTTTTTATAATTAAACCAATCACAACAAAATACAATAGCTAAAAAGTTATTTTTTAATTTATTTTACAAATAAAATATTATATTTGGAGTGTAATAATTATGGATATGTTACAAGTAGAACAAAAATGGCGTGACAAATGGGAGAAAGACAAACTTTACAGTTTTGACAAATCTAGGATAGACAAAAAATATTATGTACTTGAAATGTTTTCCTATCCTTCCGCAGCCAAACTACACGCAGGACATTGGTATAACTACGGACCTGCTGACAGCTTTGCAAAATTCAAACGTATGCAAGGCTACGAAGTTTTTGAGCCAATGGGCTTTGATGCTTTCGGTCTGCCTGCCGAAAACTATGCAATCAAAACAGGTATTCATCCAAAAGACAGCACTCTGAAAAATATAGAAACGATGGAAGAACAGCTTAAAAAAATCAACGGCTCGTTCGATTGGGATTACGAAATCAAAACTTGTACTCCCGACTATTATCGTTGGACACAGTGGATTTTCCTACAACTTTATAAAAACGGCTTGGCTTACAGAAAGGAAGCACCCGTAAATTGGTGTCCGTCTTGCCAAACAGTGCTTGCAAACGAGCAAGTTTTGGACGGCAGTTGCGAAAGATGCAAAACTACTGTTATAAGGAAAAACCTTACTCAATGGTTTTTTAAAATCACACAATATGCCGAGGAATTATTGCAAGACCTTGACAAACTTGATTGGCCTGCAAAAACTATTGCTATGCAAAAAAATTGGATAGGCAAATCTGTGGGTGGCGAAGTTGAATTTGCATTGGAAAACGGTGGCAATTTCCGCGTATTTACGACAAGAGCAGATACATTGCACGGTGTATCTTATGTGGTTTTATCCCCTGAGCATCCGCTTGTAAACGAGCTAACAACAGAAGATTGCAAAAAAGCTGTCGAAGATTACAAAGATATGTGTTCAAAAGTCAGCGAAATTGACAGAATGAGTTCGACAAGAGAAAAAACGGGTGTATTTATAGGAGCGTATGCAATCAACCCTATCAATAACAAAAAAGTGCCTATTTGGATAGCGGACTACGTACTATATAGCTATGGTACGGGTGCCGTTATGGGTGTACCGTCTCATGACGAAAGGGACTTTGCTTTTGCAACCAAATACAACTTACCTATTACCAGGGTTATAAGCAATCCAAACGGCAATGACGATTTACCTTATTGCGAATACGGCGTTTTGGTAAACAGCGACGAGGATAACGGCTTGACTTCTGAGCAAGCAATTAATGCTATTTTGGATAGGCTTGAAAAAATTGGCAAAGGCGGCAAGAAAGTAAACTATCGTTTGCGTGATTGGTTGGTTTCACGTCAAAGATATTGGGGTTGTCCTATCCCTATCATTCACTGCGAACATTGCGGTGATGTGCCTGTACCGGAAGACCAATTACCTGTCGAGTTGCCTTACAATGTAAACTTTACGCCGGACGGCAAATCTCCGCTTGCAAAATGCGACGAATATATCAATACTGTTTGTCCTGTATGCGGCAGACCGGCAAAACGTGACGAGGACACATTGGATACATTTGTTTGCTCTTCTTGGTATTATTTGAGATATCCCGACAGCAAAAACGACAAACAGGCTTTTGACCCTGAAATTATAAATAAAATGTTGCCTGTAGATAAATACATCGGCGGTGCCGAGCACGCTTGTATGCACCTTTTATATGCAAGATTTTTCACAAAAGCTTTGAGAGACCTAGGCTATTTGAAGTTTGACGAGCCTTTCACTTCCCTTGTACACCAAGGAACTATCCTTGGACCGGACGGCTTTAAAATGAGTAAATCAAGAGGCAATGTTGTAAGTCCCGACGACATAATTTGCAAAGTCGGCTCGGATGCTTTCAGACTATACTTAATGTTCGGTTTTAGCTATATAGAAGGCGGGCCTTGGAATGAGAATGGTATAGAATCGATTACCAAATTTATGGACAGGGTGGAAAGAATCGTAAAATCCGCATACAGCAATAAAGCAGTAGATAAGGAAGTTACTAAACAAGATAAGGAATTGCTTTTTGTGCTAAACTCTACAATACAAAAAGTTACTGCGGATACCGAAATATTCAGCTTTAATACAGCTATTGCAAGGATTATGGAACTTGTGAACGCACTTTATAAATACGAGCAAGTCGAAGATAAAAACTACAAAGTATTCCAAGACGCTTGCTACAAATTGATATTGTTGCTTGCACCTTTTACCCCTTGCTTTGCGGAGGAATTGCACGAGCAAATTGGCGAAAAAGGCTCAGTTTTGAACAAAAACTACCCTACTGCCGAAACAAAATATTTGGTAAAAGACGAATATGAACTTGCCGTTCAAATCAACAGCAAAAACCGCGATAAAATAGTTGTCCCTGCAGATAGTGACAACAAAACTATTATTGAAATTGCAAAAAACAGTGATATTATCAAAAAGCAACTTGAAGACAAAACAATCGTTAAAGAAATCGTAATTCCAAAAAGATTGGTTAACTTTGTAGTTAAATAATAAACATAAATTTGCAGTTTATTATCAATTATTACCGATTTTCAAGCGATAATTTATTTAATAAATAATCAAACCACATTTATTTGTCAAGGAGAATAAAAAATGTTAGATTTAAAATATGTTTGCGAAAATATAGATTATGTGACCGAAAAATTGTCACACCGTAGCGGCAAATCCCCTATTAGAGAAGTTGCTCCGCTTGCAGAAAAAAGGGTTGAACTTATTAAAAAAGTAGAGACTCTTAAAGCCACCAAAAATGCTGTTTCCAAGGAAATTGCCGAGATAAAGAAAAATAAAGGTAACGCCGACAGCAAAATTGCCGAAATGAAAGAGCTTGGCGAGGAAATCAAACAATATGACGACGAGTTAAACGCCGTGCTTGAAAAACTTAACGAATTAATGCTTGCTATTCCTAATATTCCTGATGACAGCGTTCCTTACGGCAGCGACAGCGACGATAATGTGGAAGTTAGAAGATTCGGCGAGCCCACCAAGTTTAACTTTGAGCCAAAAGCACATTGGGATTTGGGCTTGGATTTGAATTTGTTCGATTGGGAAAGAGCGGGTAAAATTACAGGTGCAAGGTTTACAGTTTATAAAAATTGGGGTGCCAAACTTGAACGTGCTATAATGAACTTTATGCTTGACACTCACGCACAATCAAATTATACTGAGGTATTCCCTCCTTTTATGGTTAACCGTGACAGCATGATTGGCACAGGTCAATTACCTAAGTTCGAGGAAGATATGTACGCTGTTAAAGGCACTGATTTTTATTTAGTACCTACTGCGGAAGTTCCCGTAACAAACTTACACAGAGGCGAAATACTTGACGAAGAACAACTACCTATTAAATATTGTGCATACACCGCATGTTTCCGTGGAGAGGCGGGCTCTGCAGGCCGTGATACAAGAGGTCTTATACGACAACATCAATTTAACAAAGTGGAACTTGTTAAGTTTGCTCATCCCGATAACAGCTTTGAAGAACTTGAAGAACTTACAAATTGTGCGGAAAAGATTTTGCAATTATTAAAACTTCCTTACAGGGTTGTTACTCTTTGCACAGGCGACTTAGGTTTTGGTTCTGCAAAAACTTACGATATAGAGGTTTGGATGCCAAGTTATAACAGATATGTAGAAATTTCTTCTTGCTCGAATTACGTAGACTTCCAAGCAAGACGTGCAAATATAAAATTCCGTGATGCGGACAAGAAAACCAGATTTGTACACACTTTAAATGGTAGCGGTCTTGCTATCGGCAGAACAACTGCCGCTGTTATCGAAAACTTCCAAAACGAAGACGGCTCGGTAACCGTACCTGAAGTTTTACGTAAATATATAGGTACTGACATTATAAAATAAGGATAAAAATGGCTGATAACACACCGATAATAAACTCCTATTGCGATTATATAATCAATATGTCTGATAGTCTTGAAAAAGAGTTAAACAAAAAATATCATGATACTCAATACGGGTTTCCCATTCATAATGACAACGAATTGTTTGGCAGACTTATTTTGGAAATCAATCAAGCAGGACTATCTTGGACAACTATACTTAAAAAACAAGCCAATTTTCGCAATTCGTTTGACAATTTTGATATTAAAACAATCGCAAACTACACCGACAGTGACATTAATCGTTTGCTCAGCGACAGTGGTATTATTAGAAATAGACTGAAAATAAATGCAGTTATATATAATGCTCAACAAATACTTGAATTGCAAAAAGAATATGGCAGTTTTGAAAAATGGCTTGAGTACAATCATCCTTTGTCAAAAGCAGAATGGGTAAAACTATTCAAAAAACATTTTAAATTTGTCGGTGGCGAAATTGTTGGAGAATTTTTAATTAGCATAGGATATTTGAAAGGTGCACACAAAGATGACTGCCCTATAAATAAAACAATACTTTTACAACACCCTAAATGGAATGATTAATAATTTTAATCTACTCTATACTTAAAATCAAATAAAATTTCATAAAAAATCTTGGTTGCATACACAACCAAGATTTTATTTTTATAAACTCATTTTAACTTTTAATTGCATTACCTTTTTTATCTAGTTTACCATCTGTACATTGAATAACAAAAGTTTTACTAGGCGAAGTACTTCCTGTATTAGAACTATACCACTCTGCGTCTTTATTTATAGCATTCCATTCTTCTTTTGTACCTTCAAAAACAATAGTTTCTAAATCATAACACCAATTAAAGGCTCTATAACCAATTTCATTCAAATCTTTTGATATAGTAATCTTTCTTATTTCAGACGTATTATTAAATGCTCTTGTCTCTAAAACTTGTACTCCATTTAAAGTTACTTCATACATACCTGAACAATGATAAAAAGCATTTTCAACTAAATTTTTTATACCATTTATAGATACTTTTGTCATACTCCCAATATTGTAACAAAATGAATAAGCATTAATTTTATTAACAAAATATGTTTTATTATTATATAGTATACTTGCAGGTATATTTATTTCTCCCTCCAAATTATTAAATTGGTTTGCAACAATGGCTTCATTATCTTTTAGTGCAAATTTAAATCCACCAAAATTTATATACTCATATCCGTATTCATCTATATTTGAATTATTGCAATTCCAAATGATAGGAGCTCTAACACCTTCAAAAACTATATTCCATCCTTCCGTAAAACCAGTTTCTGGCTTTGCTGGAAGTTCTGAACAAATTGTTAAACCACTCCATCCAAAAAATACTCTACTTTCAACATAAATAATATTTGATGGCAAAACAATTTTATCTATATTATAATTACCTTTAAAAGCATATTGTCTTATTCTTTCAGCACTTGAAGGTATTTGTGTGCTACCAAAACCAAAAATAATAGTAGTGCCATCTTTATTCATAATGCAATTACCTTCACTACTAAAATTTTCATTATTGCTATCAACAGTAATATTTTCTATTGCTCTGCAATTTTCAAAAGCATTCTTTATTCTATCTGAAATGGTTGTTACACTTGCAGGTATTCTTAAACTTTTAATAGAAATACATTGCTGAAAAGCATAATCCCTAATTTGACGAAGTCCATCATTGAAAGTCACATTTTCAAGATTACTACAATTTTGGAAAGCACCAATCTCTATGGTGTCCATATTATTTCCTAATGCAATACTTTTTATAGTTTTATTATCACTAAAAGCATATATATCAACATAAGTTACAGGATATGTTTTATCCTTATAATTTATAGTATCTACAATTACGACATCTTCAAAAATAGGTGCTTGTCCCCTTGCCACTTTTGCAGTTCCATTATTACCAACCTTTATTTGATATTTTACATTATCAAAAACCATATAAGCATAGCCATATTTATCAACATCATTTGATTTATAATTTGGTATTATATCACATTCTCCATTAGAAGATAAGTTTGTTATATCTTCTATAGCTAACTCACAACGTAAAGTCAAGTTATAAAGATTATAAAATGAATTTTTGGCAACCATAGTAACATTTGATGGTAAAATCATTTCATAAATTGCAGTACAATACTGAAAAGCATATTCGCCAATAGACTTTGTATTTTGGCTAATCGTTACATCTACAAGTAAAGCACATTCCTTAAACATTTTATCACCAACTTTTTCACTATTGATAGTTGCTTGTCTCAAATTTGAACATTTCCAAAATATATTTGTACCCATTGTTTTTACTGTGCTAGGAATAACTATTTTTTCAACTGCGCATTGGTAAAAAGCGTAAGCACCAATTTGTTCAATGCCATCCTGCAATGTCACATTTTTCAATTTATTACAATCTTGAAAAGCATAATCTCCAATGCTTATTACATTACCTGTAATATTAATATCTGTTAGAGCCGTTTTTGCAAAAGCCGTACTACCAATAGCCGTTGCTTTTGCAGGAATATTTACCTTGCTTAATTTTCCACATTCGTAAAACAAATATGTTTTCAAATCTGTAACATTGTCACTTATTTTTGCACTTTCCAATTCAGTACACTGCCAAAATACTTGTGCCCCTAATTCAATTACACTTTCTGGTATTACAACAGACTTGATTTTTGTCTTTGCAAAAGCAGCCTTTTTTATAATTTTTACATTATTTGATAGATTTATTGACACTAGATTTGTGTTCTGAAAAGCATATTCTCCAATAGTTACTACACTATCAGGAATTATTACGTTAGTTATTTTAGTTTTTGCATAAAAAGCTTGACTTGCTATTTCTTTTACTGGTTTCCCTAAATATGTACTATCAATATTAATAGTATTACTTTGTACAGAGTTTTCTGCAAAGCCATTACAAATAGCATAGCTTTCATCTTCACTCAATGAATAACTTAATAAAGGTACTACAGGATTTTCCGGCTCGCCTGTACTCTCTTTCTTACCACAAATACACTCGCCGTCTACATAAGAGTGATTTGCATTATCTTTTATTTCGTCACATCCCTTACATTTGTGCCAATGATTAATTCCGTCGCTTGTCCATTCCGTTTCCCAATCGTGAGTGTGATTTTCCTCATCGAATTTGCACGAAGATAAAACCATGCACATTCCAAAAATTAAAACTATTGTGGTAAACAAAGTTAAAAATCTTCTCTTCCTCATTTGCTACTCCTTACATTTACGCTTATTAAGCGTAATTTCTTTTTATTATACTACGCTTAATAAGCGTATGTCAAGTATAAATACGCTTATTAATGGTAAAATAATTTCAATAGGAGCATATATGATTACATTACAAGATATTCAGGAGAAATTAGCCGAAGCAATAAAACAATCGGGGATGACGCAAACTAATATCGGGCAACTTCTTAACATAAGGCAACAAACTGTTTCGCATTATGTAAAAGGCGACATTATGCCTGCTTTGGATACTTTTGCAAACTTATGTATGATACTCGATTTAGACCCATCTGATATACTTTGTATAAATGATTATAAGGTAAACAATAATTAATATATAAATTTCTAATTATCAAGTTTAAAAACTATCATAATTTTAACACAAAATAAAATATAAAAAACAACAAAAAGACTGCAAATATTTGCAGTCTTTTTGTTTTATAATTATTTAAAAAATTTATTCTTATATTTATATTATATATAAAATACATAATTAATCTTACAGCTAAATAATTTAATACTTTATTACATCATTGCAAGTTTATCGATAAATTTATCTACACTTGCAGTGTCTCCGCCGATTACTATGGTGTCGCCTTTTCTCAAATAAGTATCACCGCTTGGACTTGAAGTCACTTTGCCCCCATTTTTTATTACAAGCAAGGTCACACCGAACTTCCTACGCATATCGATTTCTATAAGTGTTTTGTCCTCCCACTTTTGAGGGACCTCCGCCTCTGCTATGGTAAAGTAATTGTCAAGTACCATTATATCATTTAAATGTGGGGTAACAAGTCGTACAGCCATTTTTTGTGCCATTTCTTCTTCTGGCTCCACAACCAAATCCGCGCCTATTTTGTTTAGCACTTCCTTATGCTTTCTTCCGCTTGCTTTCGCAACTATAAATGATGCACCTTGCTCCTTACAAATCAATGTTGTAAGTATGCTCGCTTGCATATTTTTACCCATACAAATTATAACGGCATCAAAATTGCTTATGCCTATTGCTTGAATAGCCTGTTCATCCGACGCATCGGCAATAACAGCATGAGTAGCATAATCACTGACAGCATTTACTTTGTCCTCGTCAATGTCAACAACAAGCACTTGCTTGCCCATTTCATGCAATTCTCTTGCAATAGCGCTGCCGAATTTACCAAGTCCGATAACGGCAAACTCCGACATTTCCTTTTTTACGATAGCCATATTTCCTCCTAACCAATCAATATTTTAGCATCGGTGTATTCGATTTTATCATTAATTTTTTTACGTTTTGCAATAGAAAAACCTATTGTAAGTGTTCCGACTCTTCCTATAAACATTGTCAAGCACAATAGCAATTTACTTGCAACGCATAGCTTGGATGTTATACCCATTGTAAGTCCTACAGTAGAAAAAGCACTAGTAACTTCAAACAAAACATTTTGTACATTTGCTGCAGTATTGTGAACATTCCCTTCAAAAATCAATATTAAAATGGTATTTACCATTATTATTAAAATTGCAAGCATAATAATCGTTATAGCTCTTTTAATCGAATTAGGATTAATTTTTGTTCTTCCCAAATTGACATCTCTTTCCCCTTGCAAAGTCCTTATACCGGTAAGCAACAACACTGCCAAAGTCGTCGTTTTTACACCGCCACCCGTTGAGGACGGAGAAGCACCTATAAACATTAAAATTATTGTAAGCATATACGATACAGGTGTAAGTGCCGCCTGTGACACAGTTTCAAAACCTGCCGTCCTAGGCGTAACCGATTGAAACAATGCCGTAAGTATTTTTCCGCCTACACTCATATCTTTTAAAACGCCATTCCACTCTGTCGCCATAAATGCAGCCCAACCGAATACTATCAAAACAGCCGTAATGATTAACACCATTTTTGTATGCGGGAACAATTTCTTTTTCTTTTTAAACGCTCTGTCGCCAATATCTATAAGCACCATAAAACCGATACCGCCGATTACGATAAGCGCCATTACAGGTAAACAAACAAACGCATTTTCCGCAAACCCTGTAAGCGAGCCAAATTGATTGCCACCTACTACGCCCAAAATATCAAACCCCGCATTGCAAAAAGCGGAAACCGATATAAAAATACTTACCCAAATACCATATCCGCCGTAAGCAGGGATAAAACTGCACATTAAAATAAGTGCACCAACCGATTCAATGGAAAAAGTTAAAATCAAAATCATTTTTATGGACTTGACTATTCCTTGAAGCCTATCCTCGCTAAGTGCTTCCTGCAACATTAGACGATTTTTCAAAGTAATACGTTTTCGCATCATCAAAAACAACAAGGTTGTTGCCGTCATTACTCCCAATCCGCCTATTTGAATTAAAAGCAATATGACCATTTGCCCAAACAAATTAAAGTGCGCCGCCGTATCTACAACAATCAAACCTGTAACACAAACCGCCGATGTAGAGGTAAAAAGCGAATCCATAAAAGAAAACCACTGTCCGTCATTATGTGCAATAGGCAAACTAAGGAAAAATGCCCCTACAAAAATTATAAGTGCAAAACCTATAGCTATTACCCTGACAGGGGTTAAAATTTTAAATTTCTTTTTATCTAGTGCCATATCCTCAGCCAAATACATTAGATTGATAACAACAAATGTTACATACCTATTGTAGCAAATTTAAACAAAAATAACAAGTCATAAAGTAAACTTTTTTATTTTATATATTATTATAATCATTTAAATAGCAAAAAATAGAGTAAATCGCTCAAAATACAACTTACTCTAATCAAATTTTATCAAAATTCCGTTACTCTACTTGAGTTATTGTTACTTCCACTTTTAAATTAATATTGTCCAAAAAGTCGTCAGCCATTATTTGGCTTGATTTTTTAGGATATTTCTTTTTAAAGCCATCTACTATACTAAAAGCATCTACTTTTTGTGCTTTTGCATACTCATATAAAGCCTTTACCCTAGTATCTAAAGATTGTTTTAATCTTTCTTGTTCTTCGTCGCTCAATTTAAAGGAAACCTTACCATTGATATATCGAGCATCAGTGCGGATTGTTTTTATTTTTATCTTTACTTTACATTCCATTAAATCTAAGTCATAACTCAAGTTTGTCTTACTTTCCACCAAATGAACGCTAAAAAAGTCTTCCCCCTCAACTTTTATTACACCATCTTGCAAGCTTTTTTTTACCAAACTGAATGTTTGTGTCATATCCAAATCCAATAGGCACTGCAAACCATTGTTATCCAGCAAAGCCGATTGTGTAATCAAAAATTTATCTGCCTCATCCTCATTTTCCTTTGATTGGTCGGTTGACGGTTCTGTTTTTTCCACACTAATCATTGGCATATAATTGATTTTGTTACTATTTTTAGCATTTCGAATATACTCTTGCATTGTAATTGTAGATACGCCAAGCGGTGCTTTTGTCGGACTTAATTGCCTTACCAACTGCAAGCTTGCCACTTCCCCCGCTGCAACCGTCGCATTCATAACATCTTCCGCTTTATCTTCCGCCATTACTAATAGCAAGTTGTCATGTACTCTGTCATCCATAAAAAAGGCTTCAACCAAAGTCAAATCGCCTGTCTCAACCATGCTTTTACCCAATACCAATATAGCAGCTTGAGCAAGAGATAAAATCACACCTTGCTCTTTTTCGATTTTATCAATCGCAATATTGATATTTTGTGCATTAGTTTTAAGAGTAATATAATTATTACCGCCACCACTTGCAACCCCTCCGTTTTTAGGCAATACCACTTGAGTATGCAATGTATATTCCGTCCCGTCGAAATCAAGCCCCAATCCTACTACTATATTTCTATTTACCACACTGACATTAAAAACCAAGGCATTGAATACTACCAAAAGAATTAGCACAGTCATTATTATTACCCATTTTGATGTTAAAAACTTTTTCATATTTTCCCCTTTGCACATAACTTAGCATAAATAACCATAGCGATTGGTATTGCAAAAGCACAAACAATGACAAAATATTTAACATAGCCTATTGCAAAATTATGTGCAGTCTCCAAGTTTTTTATAAAAAACCATTGTAGCGCAGAAATAACCAAGGTATTTACCACTATTGCTAGTATTCTATTTTTAATAATGCACATCAACGCATTACATGCAGTCAAAAAAATCATTGTAATTTGTAGTATAGACATTATCATCCAAACCAAAATACTTAGGAAATTTGTCGCTCCTAGCAATTCACTAAGTGTATTGAACACAGACATACGATTAAAAGCAAAGCTAACAAGTCCCCCTGCCTCGCCGTATACAGCAATAAATGCTATATAAAAAACCACTATGCCGATTGTCGCACTTATTACCGCGACAGGCACGGATGCCTTATCGATAATTTTATTTTTGTTGTTTTTTACGGTAAAATAAAGCAATGGAACATAATCCCCAAACCAAACGGAATAATCGATAAAACTATTAACTAATTTTGGATTATTTTCGCCGAAAATCGGGGTTAATTCGCTAAAATCCGCTTTAAAGCTAGGTGTCAAAACCATTACTAGCAAAATTGCCATGACAAAATAAAACAACATCTCAAATAGTCTTGCAACCGAGTTGCCGCCTTTACTTGCGATATAAGGAATTACCAATGCAAACGCTAATAATATAAAATCGATTCTGCCTTGGTCAAACAAACTCGACGAGGTGTAAGTTATTAAGCCGGAGTATAAAACCGTCAATCTAATCATTGCATATACATACATAAAAGCATGAAAAATATACAGCCATTTATTGTTATCCGCAAGCAAATTCACCCTTTTTGTTATATATAAAACAACAAAAAACATTGCCGCTTCTATTGCCATTAGTATACCGATAACTATCCAAGCATCTCGCCCCGCCGTTTGATACATATAAGACGGCAAGTTTGCAATCTTAAAGACTACCATAACTATAAAAGCTATGATAGCAAATTGATTTGAGTATATCACATTGTCGTGAACATAATTATTTAATGATTTTTCCATTTTTGCCTTTTAAACACTGCTTTGTGTTAAACTTTATTTTGCTCTTACCCTGTTTGAGGTAGGGACAGTGAACGGTCTTTTTTTCATATCAATCAAATTATCTTTTGTAATTCCGTCTTGCATATCACTGATAAGCATTGGCGAGAAAGGTGCCATATAACTTGTGCCGAAGTTTCTTAAACCTACCATATAGGCAAATAGCGCAAATACCGCTAATATCAATCCGAATATTCCCAGCACACCTGCAACACCCACAAAAAGTATCCTCAAAATGCTACCCGAATCCACCTCATCAGGCACACAGTAAAGTCCTATAGTAGACATAGCGGTAACAAGTAAGGTTGGCACGGAAAGAAGCCCCGCACTAACCGCGGACTCTCCTAGTACTATTGCCCCCACTATTGAAAGCGCCGTTCCTACATATCGCGGCATACGCACACTTGCTTCGTTCAAAATTTCAAATACCAAGAGCAAAAATATCATTTCTATGGTAGGGGTTAAAGGTACGCCTTGCAAACTATTCATTATCACAACCAACAATTTTAGCGGGAACATGTGATATTGAAACTCTTGCAATGCCACATACGCTGCCGGTAAGCTTATTGCAATTATCATAGCGATAACTCTTAAAATTCTTGTAGCCGATGCACGATAGCTTTTTATATAGTAGTCCTCGTTTGACTGAAAATGCTCAAACAATACAAATGGCAATGTCAAAACCGTAGGCGACCCGTCACAAATAATAGCAACCCTCCCCTCGAGCATTTTGCCCGCAACTATATCGGGTTTTTCCGCACTGCCAACTTGACTGAATAAGGAATATTTATTATCTGCTATATAAGTTGCTATATATGAGCTGTCAATAATTCCGTCACAGCTAATATCGGATATTCTTTTTTTTATCTCTTGCACAATCTTTAGGTCCGCAATACCGTCCACATAAGCAATGGCAATTTGAGTACCCGAATATTTGCCTATTTGCATCAAATCGAAAACCAAATCGGGCGTTTTAAACCTTCGCCTAAGCATTGTCATATTGGTTTTCATATCTTCCACAAATCCTTCACGCGGTCCGCGAAGTACTGTGGATACGGGTGGCTCGGTTATTCCTCTTATTTTATAGTCTCTAAGCGACAAAACAAAATATTTTTCCGCCCCGTCAATCATAAGACCTATATCTCCGCTTACTATTTTGCTTACCATTTCCTCAAATGTTTCGCAAACAATAATCGGGTCTGAAATATAGATGATTTTATTTATCATGTCTGCTGTGATAACTTTCGTCTGCTCCAATTTCACTGAATTTTGCTCTCTAATCAAATAGTTAGCCTTATCTTCATCCAAGGAGCTTTCCGCATTGACATTTATCACATCGCTGTCATAGTAGTCGTTAAATTGACTTATGCCATCTTCCTGCAAAATACCCGTAATATCTATGCAATCAATGTTTTTTATAGTGCTGTTAAACCTTTCAGACTGTTTTTCACTAAAATTGATATCGCATTTTTTCAACGGCTCTATGACATTTCGGTCTATAAGGTCTTTCCCCGTCATACCGTCGATAAAGCACAATACCGCTGCTCTTCCCAAAGCAGTAGTATCAAGCATAAATATATCTTTTGACCCTTTGAATGCTTTATTCAGTTTTTCCCTATCTTTTTTGTAATCAATCATATTTCAATTATGACTGAAATTTTTTACTTTTATACCTATAATAATGAATCAAAAATTCATATCCGAGCATAATTAAAGTAAAATTTGTGAAAAGATTATAAAAAAATATATGATTTGTGCAAGATTTGTAAATTTTCATAAAATATTTATCAAAAAGCACTTGTCAATTATAAACAAATGTGATATAATTTAAAATATTAAACGGGGGCTGCCTATGAACTTCAGTAATAATTTAAAAAAAATACGTAAATCGCTTAAATTATCTCAAGCAGATTTAGCGGCATTGGTTAAAATTTCTCAAAGGACTATTTCTCATTATGAAAAGGGAGACAGTGAACCGGAGCTTGTTATAGTTTGCAGATTGGCTGACGCTTTCAGCGTTAGCGTTGACCAACTTTTAGGTTACGATGCTAACAATGACCCTGACAGATATACCGAGCTTAAAAATCTTACCCTAGAGTATTATCATAAAAAGAAAGAGGCGGAATATAAACTTAAAAATGATTTCCCTATCTAATAGGTAATGATTGTTTGCTTTCGCAATGTTAAATTTAATTAAAAATCAAAATACAGCATGATTTATGCTGTATTTTTTTATCGTTTGTAAAAAAATGCCTAAGCATTTACTTAGGCATTTTTATAATTATTTTTCGCGTATAGGACTGATTATAAAGTCAAACTCAAGCGGTTTGCTTAAATTAGGTCTTGCAAATTTTTCAGGTTGAGGGCCACAACTTTGACTACCGCTACCACGCATAAATCCGTCGATTTGTACGCAAGTTGTATCTGCTTTTCCAATTTCTTCACGGTGTTTTGCATTTTCCATTTGATATCTTGTATAAGGATTTGCATTAAAGTTAAATGGATTGGAAACAAGATTAAACATTAAACCATTACCGTTACTATCCATAACTTTCGCCCATCTGCAATCGCTCCTATTACCGGACTCTTGAGGCATTATGTACTTTTCCTCCATATCGTCCACATCAACTTTATAAATACCAAACTTACCATGTTCGTTAAAGTCTGCCAAAGTCTCTCTTTCGCCTCTGCCAAAATACTCTACTTTGTTAAATGCAGACGGCATTTCAAGCGTAAGTCCAAACCTTACAATATCATTATAAAATATTAGCTTAAAGCCTTTAGTAGCTTTAGCAGAGATATGCAATTCAAGATTGTCGTCCACAGCAATCGTTACAGTTACGCTTGCTATTTTGCCGTATCCGCAAACGGCATATTTGCTAATAATCTTTAGTCCGTTATTTATATCAAAGGTAGTTTTCTTGTGTTTAGGTTTTGCTTTAAGCATACCCAAAACAGCCCAACCTATTTTAATAAATCTGTCATTATCAATAGGTGTTCTATACATATTAGGCAACAATCCTTTAAATCCCAAAGCATTGTTTTCGTTAATATATTCCACTCCACCAATATTGTAGCTTTCTATTTCGCCTGTTTTACTGTTAACAACCAATTTGCCATCGTCACATGTTGCTGTAAGTACTCCGTCAACAATGTCAAATTTAGGAGGGTTAAACATAGGTTTTATAGGAATAAAAGGTGTAACTTCAAATTGTTCGCTCGCTATATACTCCTCATTTTCCGTATATGTGATAATCAAAGTATACTCAGACATATCCCTAGGTAATCTATACAAAATATCGTAAGAAACAATTTCCCTTGCAGGGACATTTATTTCAAACTTGCCGTCTTGCATACTTTCGCCATTTCTAAGCAATTTCCACTCTACTTGCACTCCGTTTGTGCTTTTAAAGTAATTTGTATTCCAAATCTCCAACTTATTGCCGTTTAATCTTGCACGATAAGGTCTGTAGCACTCACGCATGTTCAAAGCACCTGTGCTTGGTGTTCTATCAGGGAAAAACATTCCGTCCACACAAAAATTTCCGTCATGCTTAGGCTCGTTATAATCTCCGCCGTAAGTATATCTGAATTTATGTTCTGGATTATCTACTATATGGTCACAAAACTCCCAAATAAATCCACCCAAAAAATTCTTGTTGTCAAGCACCAACTGCGTATATCTCTCTAGTCCGCCCGGTCCCATACCCATTGCATGCGAATACTCTGTCATCAAATATGGCTTTTGTAAAAACCTTTTGTCTTTTATTGTCTTGTTTGCCATTGATTCCAAGTGTGCATGACTCGGATAAAAATGCCCTACTACATCATAGCAAAATCTTTTTGTATGTATGGCATTTTCGTAATGAACAGGAAGGTTTGATACCGATTTTAAAAATCTGTAGCACTCATCTTGGCACAAATATCCGCCTGCTTCATTACCAAGCGACCACATTACCACACTTGCACAGTTACGCGATTTATAATACATACGCTTTGCTCTGTCCAAAAAGTGATTTATCCATTTAGCGTTATGGCTAATAAGCCCAAATCTTTGATACAACGGATTGCGATAAGTTCCATGAGTTTCCAAATCCATCTCGTCAACCGCATACAAACCGATTTTGTCGCAAAGCATCAAAAACAACGGGTCATGCGGATAGTGTGACAACCTTACTGCATTGCAATTATATGATTTGATGAGTTTTATATCATTAAGCAAAAATTCAGGTGTAACCACATAGCCGTTTTTAGGGTGCGATTCATGATGGTTGATACCTTTTAATTTGATTGGTTGGTTGTTAAGCCAAAATACATTTCCGTCAATTTCCACATGCTTAAAACCAACAAATCTTCTAAAGTAAACAGAGTTTTTGCCGTCTGAGTAAGTAACAAGCAATTTATACAAATACGGTATTTCCGCACTCCACTCATGGATGTTTTTAATATCTATAACTTTGTTGCCTTGTGCTCCCAATAAAGTTTCGGTAAGCAAAAGTTTATCATCCGCATCATAAAGTTCAAATGTTACAGAGCTTTCTGCTGTAGGATTTGCAACAGTAAAATCAAAATTTATATGATACTCTTTATCAATTATGTATTTAGTGCTGTAGCCAAAGTCATACAAATAGCTTTTGTTTTCCTCTATCAAAAATACATCGCGGAATATACCATTTTCCCTAAACATATCCTGACACTCAAGATATGTACCGTTACACCATTTATATACAACTACGATTATCTCGTTTTTGTCTACTTTCAAAAATTTTGTTATGTCAAACTCTGCCGTATTATGCGAGCCCTCGCTGTATCCTACAAACTCGCCGTTTATAAACAAATCAAAGCATGCACAAACACCTAAAAAGTTCAACAAATATGTTTTATCTAACGATTTAATATCGATTTTCGTACGATAAACACCTACCGGAATATCCGTCGGTATATGTGGCGGATTCATAAAAAATTGATATCTTGTATTTAAATAGTTAGGGTTTTCTATCCCATTCCTTTGCCAATCTCCGGGAACGGGGATTTTTATAAAATCAGCAGTTGCCGTGTCAAACTCGTCAGGCATTTCGGATAGTTTACCGTAATAAACAAAATCCCAATTACCATTTAAGATTTTGACCATTTGGCTTGAATATCTTTCCTCAAGCAGGTCAACACTGCTTGCAAGTTTTTTATCCTTGTAAGGTATGCAATATGTCCTTGCGGGCATTTTATTTTTTTCAAAAATTTCAAAATTACAATAGTTACAAGTTTTTAGTGAATACTTCATATTTCCTCCAACTTTTTTTCTATTAATATAATATTTATTTTACCATATATTTATATAAAAATCAATATAAATTAAAGGATTTTTGTAAATTTCAGCCATAAAACGGCTTATACAAAAAACATTGTACCCTTAAAAGTACAATGTTTTTGTAAAATAAATAGTTTTTTAACTTTTTTTGCAGTTAACCCTTTATTATTATTTTATAGTGAGTAGCTGTCGGCAATAAACTTTTTAATTGATAGTGCAACATCGTTTGCGGTATTCTCCTTATCGCATTCTACAGTTATCCTAAGCTTATTTTCCGTACCGCTTGCCCTTATAAAAGCTCTTCCGAAATCTCCCAAATTGTCTGAAAAGTTGCTTACATAGTCTAAAACCCGTTTATCGTTTGCAATATCTTCCTTTTTATCCGTAATTATATTTATATTAATTTGCGGATACTCCTTTATATCAGTAAGTTTGCTAAGTGACACATTACTTTCCACAACAAGCTTACACAAATTTGCCGCAACCAGCAATCCGTCACCCGTAGTTACTTTGTCGCCCAATATGATATGTCCCGAACTTTCTCCCCCTAATACGTACCCATTTTCTAGCATTTTTTCCACCACATAATGGTCGCCGACATTTGTTCTTACAAGTTTAATACCGATTTTTGACAGATTATTTTCAAATCCATAATTTGACATAATAGTTCCGACAACCGTATCATTTGCAAGAATATTCTTGTTTTTCATATATTTTGCAAACGCATAAATTATCTTATCCCCGCTTATTACTTTACCCTTATTATCTATTGCAATAATTCTATCCGCATCTCCGTCAAAGCAAAAGCCCAAGTCAAAACCGTTTGCTACGACTTCCTTTGCGCACTTTTCGGGATACAATGCACCGCAATTTTTGTTAATGCTATCTCCGTCATTTTCAGTACCGATGAATTTTGTTTTAATTTTAAGTTTGCCAAATACTTGTTTTGCAAGATAAGTGCTTGCACCGTTGGAACAATCTACAACAACTTTCAATGTGGACAAATCGGGTAAATCTTGGCAAACAAAGTCAATATAATTTTTTACCAAATCGTCTTTATAAATTACTTTACCTTTATTTTTACTTACAAAAGGTCTATCTTTTGCGATATGCTCTTCAATCTGAATTTCTTCGATATTCAAAAGTTTTCTTCCGCAGTCGTTAAATATTTTTATGCCGTTATACTCACTCGGGTTATGAGACGCAGTAATAACTACGCCGTAATTTGCCCCTGCCATCATTGTTATGTTTGCAACGGCAGGCGTTGAAATCACACCCAAATCAATTACGTCACAGTCACTGTCCAACACTCCTTGAATCAATGCTTTCGACAAACTCACACCCGACTTTCTTGGGTCACGTCCCAAACAAATCACTCCTTTATCTGCAGAATATCCCAAAAAATTACCTACCATATAAGCAATTTTTTCATTAAGTTTTTCGCCATAAATGCCACGTATTCCGTCTGTTCCAAAGTATTTTTTATCATAATCACACATACGATATTTACTCCTGTTTTCTTTAACCACTTCTCGATTTCTGCCAATACACATACAATTTTTTGGGAGGTCTATAGTAACTGTTGTGCCTGCGGCAATAAAAGAGTTGTCCTCTATTTTGATAGGTGCAATAATATTGCTATTGCTGCCAACAAATACACTATTGCCTATCACACTGCGATGTTTGTTTTTACCATCATAATTTACAAATATAACTCCACAGCCGATATTACATTTTGCACCGATGTCACTATCCCCTATATACGCCAAATGTGCCATTTTTGTATTAATGCCTATATTGCTGTTTTTGATTTCCACAAAATTACCGATTCGGCAATCTCTTTCTACCACACTTCCCGTATGAACGTGAGCCCAAGGTCCTACGGTTGTGTTTTGCTTGATAACCGCGTTATTTACAATACTTTTAGTAATTGTAACATTATTGCCCAAAGTGCAATCCGTCAAAGTATTTCCGTCATTGATAGTAACATCCTTTCCTATCACGCACTTACCGTTAAAAATATTATTGCAGTCAATCACGCTACCTGCCCCTATGGTTGTTTCGGCAGAAATAAATACCCCCTCGGTGCTTTTAAAAACCACCCCGTTTTCTTTATGTTTTTGTATTATTTCAAGCCTGTTTTCTTCTTGACTGCACAATTTATTAATATCCATAATACTTCCTCTCAAAAAATAATATGTACTTTTTAACAAAGTCCTATACTTTCAGTATATTAAATATTCCCATTTTGGGTAACCAATTATTAAAATATATATTACTATTTTTTAAAAGCTAAGTTTGACTAATTGCATTTGTTATTTAAAAATCGCTTGCACAAAATGCAAACGACTTATTAAAACCTTATTTTACATCACCCTCCAAGCTGTAATGTCCCAAGCAAACATCTCGCCTATCTTTCCATTTACCTCTTGTAAAATCCGGGAACGCAACCTTTTGATTATTGTTGTTTATCGATTGTTCGGACAAAGCAGTAATTACCATCCAAGTTGCAGTATCGTAAACATCGATAGGAGGATAATACCCCTCCAAAAATGCCTCGACCATCGCATTAAGCACAAGGGAATCCATACATCCGTGCCCCGCCTTTACTACTGCACCTTTATTTTTCCAAATTCTATGAGCGTATTTTTTTGCATATTTTTTTCCGTTATTCCATATAGGTCTGCTGTTAAACTCATAAAGTTTGCCGTGCACTCCATTATCCTCGAACACCAAATTACTGTCTTCTTGGTACATAGCTTTTGTGCCCCTTACGGTAAACCCACGGCTATATGACCTTGGTAAAGTGGTATCAAGCTGAATAACCACGGTTTGCCCCTTTAAAGTTTCTATAACTGTAGTAACAATATCCCCTTGCTTAAACTCCGCATTTACAAGTTCTTTATCGTCAGCCTTATTCTTTAAAATAAATTCGTGCAAACCTTTTGCCGTAGACGAAAAGGATGTCAAGCTAGTAAAAATATTGCCTCGGTTTATCTCCAATATCTTAGCAATAGGTCCGATTTCGTGAGTAGGATAATTTTCACAATTTCTCTCCAAATAGTTTTTCAATCTGTAATGGCGATTCTCTTTGCCAAAAGCAATTTCTTTCCTCAAGTCATGATGATATCCGCCCTCGCAATGCACAATATCTCCAAAAATACCCTCTCTTGCCATTCTTAATGCCATAAGTTCATATTCGCCATAACAGCAGTTTTCAAGCATCATTACAGGTACTTTTGTTTTTTCGTAAGTATCCACAAGCCTCCAACAATCGTCCACGCTGTAAGCACCGCCGACTTCCATTGCCACAAACTTGCCTGCATTCATTGCATCAACAGCAATATCGATATGCCCTTCCCAAGCACAGGTAATCATTATTATATCAACATTTTCGTCATTCAAAAAGTCTTTATAATTTGTACTGCCTTTAGGTGTGTTGCCACAAACTTTTTTAACTTTGTTTATCGCATCATCAATCCTGTCTTTATATGTATCGCATACCCCTACGATTTCCACATTAGGCATACGCACAAGGTTAAGGCGTAACAATCCAAAGCCTCTTCCACCCAAACCAATCATTGCAATTCTTGCTTTCTTTTGATTGTTTTTCATAATTTCCCCACAATATTTTAATTTTTATCGTTTATGTTACTAGCGTCAGTTACGCTCTCAATATTGCCTTTATTTTGTGCAATATCATTTCCCTCACTGTTATCTTTAATATCCTTTTTATTTAAGCTTTCTTCGTTGCAATTTTTTTCAAAACCTAAGCTACTATCATCGGAAACCTTGCAGTTATTATCATTACCCTTTGCAATAGCTGTTGACTTTTTATTGAAATATTTGCTTTTAATATAATTGTACAAAGTTATTACATCCTTGTCGTACAAAACATTTCCAACTTTTGTGTCTTTTAAATATTTGTACAAAAGCCATACTATCAAATAGGCTAAAGCCCCTGCTATAATACCTACTATAAAACCAAACAATACATCCGACGGGTAGTGAACGCACAAATATATCCTTGAAAAACCAATCAAAAGAGCCGCAAAAAATCCCGTCCAACTGTACTTTTTATTTCCTGCTAGAAAAAACGCCATCATAGCTGCCATACTTGCTGTAGAATGTCCTGACGGGAAGGAAAACTCTGACTCTTGCACACTGCCGACAGCAACCCACCAAGTATGAAATATAGAGGTCTCATCCGCAAAAGGTCTAGGTCTGGCAACCAACGGCTTAATAGTAAGATTGGTTATTATAGCACCTATTGCTATTGCTCCAAACATAGTTATACCAATCTTTCTTGTCTTTTTAAAAGCAATAAGTCCGATAGATAGCAAAATCAAAATTATTCCCCCGTCGCCAAATACGGTAACAAACTTCATAAACCAATCAAAAAAACCGCCCGCAGACACGTGCATGTTATGACCAAATTCCAAAAGGGCAAAATCGAAATTATAAAACGCCCTATTCAACCAATCTGCCAAAATTACCTCCTAATTCAATTTTGACTGCGGCTTTATTTCCGCAGTCAAAACATTTTAATTAATCTTTTTTCAATTCTTCAGCAGGTAAATCTTCTGCAATAAGCTTATCGTGTTTTTCCCTTGCCTCTTCGTTCATTTCCTTAACTTGCTTGATATAAGCAGCTTTATCGGAATCTTTTCTTACACCTAAAATAGAATGTTTATTATCCTTATTGGAAATATCAACTTTATAAATGTAGTTGTAATATCCACTATTAATATAGTAAAAAGTATTTCCGTCTAGAACAGGTTTAACATAATCTGTAACAATATTCTCTTTTATTACTGTTTCCGCCATTCCCAAATTGTTAGGATAACTTTCATCCATTGCAACTTTCATTAGTGCATTTGAATCGGTATAGTAGATATAATTTGTATCCCCTTCCTTTCTGATAGTCAAAATACTTGACTGAGTAATGTTTGTAAGAAGATTATATACAACAGCACCATCTTTTGTAACCAGACCATTGCTGTCAAAATTAGGAATATACATTTCCTCCCCGTCAAACACATATACACCTGTAGCAAAATCAATATACCTTACAGAGCCCATTGTTCTACTATCGGCAAATTGTTTTTCGGCATCTTGAGTTTTCTCAAAATTACTATTCAATTTAATTCCGAACAATCCCTCAGAAGTTTGGTCGCCTTTATCGTAAACAGATTTTTCATAATACAAAGCAACTGCTCCGTCTGCTTCGCACTCAACGCTTTTGATTGTATAAGTTATTTTGCTGTCTTTACCGCTCAAAATAGTTTTAACTTCGCCTGTCGAAGTAACGCATTTAATGTCGTTATATGGGTCTCCGTCATTATCTTCGGGAGTCTCGGTATAATATACTGCCATAGAAGCATCTGCTTTACCCGGTGTGTAAGTGGAGGTAACAGGGAAATAAGTATTTCCTGCAGACTCTAAAATAACTTTTGATTTACCCTTATAAGGCAAATAAGTAAGTTTGCTGTTTTCAACATAAATCAAACCTTCGTCGGTAAACTTATATTGATTTGAATTGCCCTCTAAAGTAACAAGCTTTTTAAGTTTTTTACCGCTTAATTCCACACGATAAAAATCCGTATTGTTTTTTTGCAATGTGCCGTCTTTAGCTTTAGCAGTAGACGGAGAGGTAAAATAAACATAGTTGCCAAGCACGCTTATACCGTTTGCGTTGTTGCTATCCATAGCAACTTGAGGAACTAAAACCTCAGACTCTGTACCATCCTTTTTAGCTCTGTAAATTGCACTTTTAGTTACATTACCATACTTATTGTCTTTCTTTTCGGCAATATCATCCAAAGTAATTTTACCATTGACATAGTAAATATAATCGCCTTGAGAAACCACCAAGCTATTATTGTTATATGTTGTAGCTGTTGGGTCGCCGCCTTTCAAGTTCGGAGTTTTGGTACATCCGACTAAAGACAGTGTCAACACAACTGCCAACAATATAGTGATTAAAATAAATTTAATACTTTTTTTCATGACATTCTCCTAAATTTATGCTACCATGACAAATTGCTTGTACATATAAATATAATCCGTCATATTAAATTACAATAATTAGTATAATATAAATAAAGAAATAAAGCAATACTTTACAACTAAATTCTTAACAATTTTTTAAAAATAGGTGCAAATATGAAAAAATTTTCCACATATAACGGGCTTTTTACACATAATCCGACTGTTTTTCCGCAAAGTATTACACATAAAAACAATGAGCAAACAAACTTTTCGGCTTACCAAAGTACCAATACCAATGCACAGGATAATACCGAAGAAACGGAAGTCCAAGGGCAAATTTTGCACTATCCGCAATCGGAACAAGATTATCCGTTTATACAAGCAAAGCCTAATATTCCAAATAACGAACAATCAAAAAATGACAAAGTGCCCGAAGATTCAAATAAAACGGAAGATTTATCCGATTATTCTGATTATAAACTATCTCATAACGCCAAATTTATATTGGAGTGCATGCGATTGCATGACAAAATAATCGGCCAACACGAAAAATCAAGCAACTAAGCTTACAAAACCTCGATTGCGACTTTATAAACAATATCTTTAGCAACATTTCTTTCGGATGCAGTAGTTTTTATTGCATCTTTTTTTGTCATACCCTTTTTGATATTATACTTCAAATGTTCCTCTATACTCATACTACACAAATCGCTTGTAAAGTCCTTACCCTCGACTATGACCACATACTCTCCTCGTGGCTCTTCGATTTGCATTTCCCCAAGTATTCCCCTTTCCACACGTTCGAATACTTTTGTAATTTCTTTTACAACGACAACATTTCTCCTGCCAAAAATTCCAAACAAATAATTTAAATCGTCATTGATATTATGAGGCGAACAATAAAACACCAACTGAATATCAATATTTTTATACGGCAACAATAGGTTGTCTTTATCTTTATTTTTTTCGGGCAAAAAACCCAAAAAACAAAAACCGCGTCTTGTGATACCCGATAAAGCCATTGCACTTGTAACAGCGGTAGCACCGGGAACAACAGTATGTTGAATGTCGTTTTCCACAGCCATTTGCACCAAAATAGCCCCCGGGTCGGAAATGCAAGGCATACCTGCATCCGTAATCAAGGCTATGTTTTTCCCCTCTTTTAACAACTCGATTATTTTTTGTCCGCTACTTCTTTCCTTGTGCAAATAATAGCTTATAAGCGGTTTTTTTATATCTAGTTTTTGCAACAAAATACCACTATGCCTTGTATCTTCACACGCAATCATATCAACACTTTTAAGTGTTTCGATAGCTCTTAAAGTTATATCCCCCATATTGCCGATAGGAGTACCTACCAAATACAAAATACCAGACATTTAAGCACCTCTTACCAATCCGACTACCAAAATTACAATGCACAAAGCTATCCACAAACTGTTAAAGCCTATTACGGGATATAATCTGTTTTTTAACATTTTATTAAAATCCGCCAATTCTTCAGTAGCAAGCATTTCTTCAAATTTTTCCTTATCGCAAAGTACAATATCTTTTTTGTTTTCTATATTCAACACGCCAATATATTCCGACTTTTCTGCCAAGCTTTTAAGCTCGTAAATATTGGACTCAATTTGCATTTTACCCCGATTTTTGACGGATAAATACACTTTATCTCCCACAAAAAACGCAGTTGCAAGCACTAATATAATAAGTGTAAAATTGCTCTCTGCAATGTTGTAATCGCCTGCAAGATATAAGCTTATTGAAAAGGCATAAAGCAACACGATATACGCAATTATTGTGTAATCATTAAAGCTTTTTACTATTAAATTGTTATAGTAATTATCTTTTTTTAATTTATACAAAACATTTAAAACAAGCTTTGCAATAAAAAATATCATACAAATAATTACTAAAAAAATAAATAACCCTTTCATATATACTCCTGCTAAGATTTTACCATATTATCCCTCACAAGTCAAGTTCTACTAATTGTTTGCATTAATTCTCTTATGGTCAAAATACAAAAATTTTTCAATTTTTTTTGCAAATTATTTGACATTAGCAAAAATTTATGTTAACCTAATATCGACATAGCGGTTAACGTAAACTAATATGAACTAAATTTTAGGAGCAACTTATGACAAAATTATTTAAAAGCAATCTCACAAACCATAGCAAAACAAAAATGCTTGCATTAACTGCTGTGTTTACCAGCCTTGTAATAGTAGGAGCGTTTGTCAAATTCGAAATACCTGTAATCCCATTTACTTTGCAAACATTTGCCGTGCAATTAACATCTTCGATGTTAGGGCCTTGGTGGGGCGCATTGGCAATCGGGCTTTACTTGTTTATGGGACTAATCGGTATTCCTATTTTTACTAAAGGCGGCGGATTTACCTATGTATTGCAACCTACTTTCGGCTATTTGATAGGATTTTTTATTGGAGCCATTGTTGGTGGAATCATTATAAATTGCTTTAAAAAGAAAACTTTTTGGGCTTATCTTGCAGGAAATATAGTTAACTTACTTATCGCTTACGCTTGCGGAATGATTTATTTTTACCTTTTGCAAACTTTGTATTTCGGCAAAGCAGTCAGCGCTTATACAATTTTTGTATCTTTATTTTTAATATTCCTACCGGGCGATTTAACCTTTACGGTCATTGCATCTTACGCCGCTAAAAAATTAAAGCCTAATTTAGATAAATTTATTTATCAAACGGCAACAGATGAGGATATAAAAAACTTTGAGGAAAACACTGAAAATTCAGAAATCTCGGAAGTAGCATGTGGTGCTATAAATGACAAAAACAGGGAAATAACAAAAGATATAGTAGCTAAAGACAACTTGGGAGATGACAACACAATAAATTAAAGCTATTCATATTATAATTCGGGATGAAAATTCCGAATTATTTTTTTGCTGTAAAATTCAACTAAAATGATTTTGAATAAGCAATAATACGTATTCAACTAAACTGTTAAATAATTATACTTAATCCATTCAATTCAAAAATATGGTATTTTAAAAAATGAAAAATATTTTAAAATTATTTAAACTATTGTAAATTCAAACCACAAAAAGTTGACTTAAACAAGTCAACTTTTTGCAGTTAATATCGATTTTTGATAGTTTTTTACATTTTAATATCTATTATTCATTTTCCGAAAACTGTTCCTTACCTACACCGCAAAGAGGACAGGTAAATGTATCGGGTACATTATGCCACATAGTTCCTGCGGCAATACCTTCGTCGGGATATCCCAAGTTTTCGTCATATTCAAAACCGCAAATATTACAAATATATTTCAAATTATCTTCCACCTTTTTTGCTTTATAAACTTATTGTGTGTAATTTTTGCAATATTATCAGTTTTTCCTTATTCCGTCTTCAAAAACAATACCTTTATGACGTTTATAATATTTATCTATATTGTTATTCAATATTTCAGCAACTTGCTTACCACTTGTAGCAGGATATACCATATCGTTTTCAATTTCGGGATAACGCACTCTGCTATCTATTTTTAATCCTGCAAGTTTACTGCTCCACCCGTCGACATTGCTTATGCCGATAATAAGCCTGCCAAAAGTCCAAGCAAAAGCCATTTCGGAAAGTGTGCCTGCCCCACCGCCGATTGCTACTACTGCGCTTGCGTTTGCAACAAGGGCATTACGCATAACATCAAGTCCTGTAGGAATGACTATATCCGCAAATTCGTTTACTTCGTTAATATCAAAAGACGGAACTAATGCAATAATGTCTCCCTCTTTATATTTTAGGGAAGATTTTGCACCTTTGCAAGCCGCACTCATAACACCGCCCAATCCACCTGTTTGAATCCTATATCCGTTATCTACAAGTGCTTTTCCAACCTCAAAAGCAATTTTATATTTGTCCGAATTTTCTGCAATCCTAGCATCCCCTGCTATAGCTATTATTTTTCTTCGCTCCATACATCTCCTTAAATCAAGTCAAATTAAATTTTCATATAAATAATAAACATCAATACTCAATCTATTATTCCTATTATTAGTAATTATATTTTATATTTTTCACAAAAATTCAATTTTTTTCAATTTTTAAGTAATTTAATATTTTCTATCGTATATTTATCAATTTTAAATCATTATTTTGTAAATCTCAGTGACTGAACAAAATTATTCAAACTTTTTACCGCAATTTATGCAATAATCCGCATCTTCTTCATTTTGAGTGTCGCAATCTTTGCAACATTTTGATTTTAATAATTTTGCACCACATTTTCCGCAATAATCTGCAGTTTCACCGAAAATCTCTCCGCATTTTGGGCAATGTTTTCCTTTATCCATACTTTCTAATATACTTCCGCCAAAATAAAGTTGCTTTGCGGTTACATAATAAAAAGCTCCAATAGCATTAATTATAGCACCTATAATAACAACTAAACTACCATAAATATTTATTGTATCATTCTTTCGTGGAAGTATAAACATAAGTATAAATCCAACAATCAAAACAATAATACCTGCAAATAACATAGGCAAACCGGTTTTAATCATTTTCTTTTGAAGTTCTTTCACTTTGTCTATATCAATAGTTTTATTGGTTTTTTTTGCAATACTTAAAATGTATTTATTCATTATTTGATTTTTATCCATATTATCACCCTCATTCAATGCTACTTTCAATTTCAGTTTTTTGCACGCTGTCTACACTATCATCTAATTTGACTGCAAGTGTAGTTCCGCATTTTTTACAAAATCTTGCGTTATGACTATTTATAGTACCGCAACTACTACACTCTGTTTGCAATTTAAATTTTGCACCGCACTTTCCGCAAAAATTATCGCTTTCGCTTATACTGCTACCACAAAACGGACATTTACTCATAATAATGTCACCTACAAGACATTTTGACGCCATATAAAAAGTAAAGCCTACTTTAAATAATGCTGGCGAAAAATTAACAATAAAAGCACCTGCGAATAAAAATACGATAAATAATATCAAACCTAAAATATATTGGTCTTTTAACAGCAACATTAATAAACTCAATATACCTAACCCTAAAAACAATACTCCTACAAAAATATTTACGAAGCTTATAAGCATTATACTCTTTCCGTTTTTATGCAATTTATCAACACTTATGTTACCATTGCTGTCAGTCACGTATTTCATAAAGCGTTCAATCATATTCATATACATTTTTGTATAATTTCTATAATAACCAAATCTCATTTTTCTCTCCTTATATTTTTTTTTGATTCTTAATTTTTCTTTTTAACATAAAATTATCAATATTCAAATACAATCCTTGCCATACAAGTTGTCTTTTCTCAAACCACAATTTTGATAAAAACTTTCTCACTTGATTTGGATTGTATATACTTTTTCCAGGTACTTTTACATCAAACTTTCGGATGAATTGTTTTTGGAACTCGAGTTTTTTCAAAAACCTTTCATAATCTTTGTTTTTCTCCCCACTCCAAAAAACTTCACTTATTGCAAACACCCTTGGAAACATATTAAATTTAGCTTTTTTCACATTTTTAACATACTCTGTCCAAAGACAAGTTTCATAACCGAAAATAGCTTTTGTATCATCAATACCCGTTACTCCTTGAGTATTATATGAATCGTCCAAAGTAATATATCCGTAAGGTAAATCGATATAGTATCCACTGCTGTTAGAGGTTACTACTCTTCTGCCACTTTTTACGACATTTGCAAACTCGACATCTTTTTTCGTCCCCCAAAACTGCAATATTATTTCTTTATTAGGTACTATTTTGTCATTTTCGTCAAACTTGTTATACCACACTATAGTTTGTTTTCCTTTTGCAGATAGGTAATCAGCCAAATAATTTGCAAAATACAGCTGTAGCTGTTCCATATTGTCAAGACCTAATTCTTTTAGTTTTCTATTGCAATTTTCGCACAACTCCCATCGTTTTTTAGGGGCTTCGTCCCCACCGATATGAATATACTCGTCCGTAAAAATCTCGCAAAGCTCGTCAAGGATATCTTTGCAAAATGTATAGGTAAAGTTTTTACCTGCACACATTATGTCAAATTTTATGCCCCAATGAGTAGAAACTTTTAACTTCCTGTCAAAACAAGAAAGTTCGGGATAGCAAGCAAGTGCCGACATTGTATGACCGGGCATATCTATCTCGGGAACTACTTTTATGAACCTTTCATGACAATATTGTACAATTTCCTTAAGTTCGTTTTTTGTATAAAATCCACCCTCTTTTTTAATGCCAAAGTTAGTATGCGAACGACTGCTGCCTATTTCGGTAAGTTTAGGATATTTTTGTGATTCAAACCTCCAACCTTGGTCCTCTGTCAAATGCCAATGAAAATAATTGAATTTGTATAAAGCCGCAAAATCTATAATAGTCTTAATATCCGCAACCGAATAATAATATCTGCCAACATCTAGCATAAATCCTCTAAATAAATTTTGTGGTTCATCCTCCAAGGTAAAAGCACATAATGGCTGAGACAAAATCTGTTTTAGGGTTGTAGTCGCCCTAAAAATGCCTTCCTCTGTACATGCACTTACTGTCATTCCGTTTTCCTGTGCATGCATGCTATACCACTCCTTATTGTGGTCGTCCGATAAAATTTTAAATTCTATGGTGTATCCTTTATCTGAACAAATGTATTCGGTTTTATCTATTATAAAGCTTTGCAAATCATTTTTGGCAAACTCGGATAAATCTCCTTGCAAGTTAATTTCGCTGAAATTAATTTGCAAATCATTTTCCTCAATGCTTTTTACTTGCGGCACTATTTTTATCATATCCATCCCCTATTACATTATATATATTTTACTATATATTCATTTTATAGTCAATAGATAAAGATAATATGATAGTGTCAAGAGTTTTCAGCATATTTTTTTGATTTTTTTTCTTTTGTGTTAAAAATGAGATTTTAATGCTGTAGTGGACCTTAATATTTTAGCTATTCTATCAGATAAGCCATCAATACCAACGACTTTTGCAGGCTTATAGTAACTACTAGACATTGTTTGCATATAGTTGTAATTAGTAGAAAAACATTCATCCATTGAAAAATCTGCACTTTTATCAAATATTTTACTAAAATCGCCACCATTAAAATGGTATGCTCGCAGTTTCGCAATCCGCTCTGCACCATGCAGGCTCCACCCCATTGGCCGTGATGACATTCGAGCAGATAGCACATGAGATACATGTCCTTCTGCTGCACAAGAATATTGCTTTGACAAATCAATTGATTTTAAATTGTTTTGCAAATATAGCCAACTATTGACTATATTCTTTCTTTCAGATTTTTTCTCGTGGGTTTTGTAATGTTCTTTATACAAAAATGCTGCTTTACTAAAATCTTTTTCTTTTAATGCGCTTATAATTTTTGCCTGCCACTTCTTATTACCATAGCATGCATTCGTAATACTTTTATGTATATGAAATTTATCTAAATGATATCTGCACCCTGGGAATACCCCTATTCCATATTTAATCCAGGCAGCACCATCGCCAGATAGATGAATAGTTGTATTTCTTGTTGCATAGTTAGTTTGAATATAATATGCAACATCAGACCAAAACTTATCTACATCATCGCTTGTAGTTACAAAGTATTTTGGGTTTATTAACTCTGTTCTACCAGAGCAAACTTTGCGAGTTCCTTCATGAACATATATCAATTTAACCTCTGCACTTTTTGAATTATTTAGATGAATATGGTCCTCATCAGCTTCAATATATAAATCTTCAATTTGCTTTGTTTTTTGCGATGGCGGAACTTCTAACTCTTTAACATTGACTTTTTTCACTAAATTATGTACTGTTTGCCGTGTAACCTTTCTGTCTATTAATTCACTTGCCTTTCCAAAGCTAGTCAATGTAGCTGCATTTACCAATTTAGATTGCAAGTTTTTATCAATTCTGCTATATTTTTCTAAATGTAGTAATTCATCGACTGCAAAAAAGCACTTTGACAAATTTTTATCAAAGTACAATGTGCGTTGCAATTTTATTTCTCCCAGTTCACTCAAAATACTGCGAGTTTTGCCTTTATTTTTTACGACAACCCTATGTTTGTCTCTTTGTTCATCAAAACCCCTTTCAATTTCTTTACAAGCCAGTTTAACAAGATTTACTCCCAATTTATTTGTTTGTTCTTGTGTTTTTGAAATGATTTGTGAAAAATCGTAGTTTTTTAAGTTTGTAAAAATACTACAAAGCACATTTTCCACAACTTCCTTTACTAAATTTTCTATTTGAAATTTTAATTCCATTAATTTACCTCTATTACTAAAACAGCGTATAAGACAATTCCTTATACGCTGTTTGATTTTATTTTTGTATGCTTGCTTTCCATTCATCAATCGTATTCATTGTTGTTGGATGTAATTTCACATTAATATATTCCGTGATATCAGAATTAAATTTAGTATCTGAACTCAACATTATGCCATCATTATTGATAACGATTTTGCCATCATATTGTTCACACATTACTCCAGCAATCCAAAACGTTTCAGTATTTTTATGCGACAAAAAATCATATTCTTTTGTATCTTTATTATATTTCAAAAACAATGTTTTTGTATATATTCCACTACCATCAGATGTATAGTAAGTATTTGTCAACTTAAAATGATTAATATCCTCACAGTCACAACCTTCATCTTCTGGTTTACAATGCACTATTTGCACAAAATATTTACCATCTTCCGTTAAATAATTACCGATAATTGGGTCCTTCTCATATTTGTTGCCACATGCAACTAAAGTTGTCGCACAAATAATTGATAACACAAGAATACTAATTAAAATTATAAATTTCTTTTTCATAAATTTACCTCATATTTTTTGTATTTTAATTATATCAAGATATTTATGCAAAGTCAAGAATAATCTACCGACTTGTCGGACAAGTCCGACAAGTCATTAGATTTTCTAACATTTACTAATAATTTTTTTATAATTAGCAATCTTTTCGCTATTTTCTTGCACTGCTTTTTTTATTAAAGTGTTTATTAATTCTGCTTGTGTTGTTTTTTGAGCTGCAACCAAAATCAAAAAGTCATCCCAATATTCATTGGAAATTTTAAATGTTCTCTTTTGGACTTGCTCGACTTGTCCAACTTGTTTTTGATGAGGATTACTAAAAAGCCCGTCTATTAATGAATAATTTTTTACTTGATTATTTGCCATATTTCCTCCACAAATTCTGCATAATCTACTGCAGAATTTGATTTCGTTTTGTAATCTTTAACTGACAATCCGCTTGCTTGAGCTGCAGGAACATCTACTGTAAATCGTATTTTAGTCTTTAACAAATCGCAATCTAAATACTTTTTAATCGTTGCATTTAACTTTTGTTCAATAGCACGTGTCAATGTTCTATTTGCTTGATATTTAACAATCAAAACTCCCAAAACTTTCAGTGCAGGATTTAGTGGTTTAATTTGTTCAATTGTTTGTGCTATCATTTCAATACCAGCTGCACTGAAAAATTCTGTTTCAGTTGGAATAAGCACATAGTCAGCAGCAACTAAAGCTGCAGCTGTTAATTGATTGACAGTTGGTGGACAATCGATAACAACATAGTCATACTCTTTTAAATTGACAAGCAAATTTTTAATTCTAATAACAAATGCAGGCATTGAGGCAAACTTCAACATTTCCATGTGCAATCTTTCATCTGCAGGTATTAAATCACCATATTTTGTATTACAAACTACAAAATCTAATTTTAACTTATCTGATAACAACCAATCAACTACACTATACTTACTATACTTAAAGCCACAAAATGATGTTAAATTGCATTGTGCATCTAAATCGATTGCTAAAACTTTTTTATGCCTTAAGGATAGTTCTGACATCATATTAATAACGGTTGATGTTTTACCGACACCGCCCTTTTGATTGAATACAACTATGGTTTTCATTCTTCTTCACCACCTTTTTGTGTTGTTTTTTCTATCCATAAACTCTACTTCAGCATTTACTAGTTTAACAGACACATGTGTATCTTCATTTTTCTTGTACAAATCAATTGACAAATCTCCGGATGCTGCAACACTTGACCCTTTTTTTAAGTATGTATTACAATTCTCCGCAGTCTTACCCCAAATTTCCACACGCAATACATCTGGTGTGTCTTTTCCATATCTGTTTGATGCAATGGTGATTATACACACTTTTTTGTCTTTGATTTCCTTTAACTCTGGATTGCTTACTAAATTACCAATAATTGTTGCTTTTATCATATTTTTTATTCTCCTTTGAATTAATTTTTAATTATGTTGTGGGGAACACAAGTTTCCCGATTTAATGAGTTCGTTTGCATTAGGTTTTTCAAAAAGTGTATACACTAAGTCTGATGCAACAACTCTAAAGTTCGTTCTCTCATTCGCCGATGAAATGAGAAAACATTCGCCGTTCCCGGCATTTGCTATTTGATTTTGCTCCGTTTCATTTATATTGCCTGCAGATTTATACAAATCGATTAATATTTGCAAATCCGCAGGAGCTAATGCAAAAATAAATGAATATTGCGTGTTGTTTATAATTGCAGTAGTTTTTTGTACAATAGTAGGATTACCCAATATATCGCTCAAATTTTGTGTTAAAAACATTATTGCACCATTATACTTTCTAATTCTTTTATACCACAAATATACAAAGTCGAGTGCCACTGGGTTGTCTTGGTCAATAAAGTTATATCCCTCATCAATCGCAACAAAAGGGTGAATATTATTTTTGCCATCACGATTAAGTTCACGAATATTGATTATTTGCTGGTCTAAAAAACGCATAATAACAAGCATTTGGGCGTTAGACACAACATTGTTTTGAGAGCCTAGTAAAGATTGAAAATTGAACACCACAAGTTTCTCTTCAGATGTTAATGTGGACGGGCCATTCCAAAGTACGGAATATCTTCCACCAGTCGCAAATTTTGCAACATAAGTTTTGATACGCTCTAAATTCGCCTTTCGGCTTGGCAAATTCTCTTTTTCAAATTCTGTAATAACTGTTTGATACAAATCATCAAAAGTTGGATAATCTTCAGCTTTTAGATTGCTACAATCAGTATTTTCATCAATACCCTTTGCTTTGTAAACTTTCGTAATGATGTTGTTCAGCTCTTCGAGTGCATCCGATGTTATACCAGACAAAACAATTTTGAAAAAGCTTTCTAAAAATTGCAAGTGTGCAGAAAAAACTATCTCTGGTGGTGCTGGTAATCCATCATCTGTTAGTATTTGATAAATATGTAATGGATTTATTCTTCCCTCGATTGCATTACCTACATCAATAAACTTGCCATTCACATTTTTACAAAGCGTTGCGTACTCATTTTCTGGGTCCAAAATATAAATCCTGGAATTATCTGAATAAACCATTGAAAGCAATGTTTTTGTAAAAAAGGACTTGCCACTACCAGACTTACCTAAAACCATCAAATTACTGTTTATATATTTGCTATTTCTTTTCCATAAATCAATTATAAGCGGATAATATTCATAGCCTAATGTATATCCTTGAGGCTCTATAATCGATGTAAACACAAATGGAAACACTGCTGCTAAACTTTCTGAATTAATGCCACGTTCCAGACTTTTTAAGCTTGTTTTTTGAGAAATCGTTGCCGAGGCAAATCCTTGAAATTGTCTGCCACGCAAAAAATTAACTCTAAAGCCACCAGACATCAATTTTCTTCGTAATTCTTTTCTAAACGCACTATTACTTTCTTTTGTGTTATTAAATGCTGTAATGGTCAATGTGCAGTCAAACAACAATTCATTTTCATTTTGAATTGTTTGGGCCAATTGTGCAATTGTTTGCACGTGCGTTTCTTGAGATATTGCCTCACTCAATTTACCTCTATTGTTACGAGTTTCTAATTCAACTACTGCCTTATCTATTCTTTTGACTGCTTTGTCCTTTGACACTGGCTTAATATTTAAAACTACTTTTGTGTTGTCAATATTAAATATATCAGCCCCCCATGCATTGCCAACTAAAAGTGGATAATCAGATATTGCTACCGTGAAAGAATATGTATTGTCATGTGTGCAACTTGTTGACTTGAATTGTATTTTATCTGGCTTAACAAAATTTGCATAATCACTATTTTCTACATTATCTACATCCCTTTCATCAAAGTTCCTTGTATAGCAATATTTAAAAAATACAGCAACTTCTTTTTGATTTAGCATTTTTGTAGACAACTTTGCTTTATCAAAACCAATTCTTGCAATATCCACCTTTTTAAATAGTTCCTCTTTTGTTTTGTCATAAACAACAAAATAATAATAAGGTCTATATTGCTTTTCAAGATTATTAATATTATCTATTTGAGCCAAACGAGATTTTAATATATTGATTTGTGCTTCATCTGGTTTTTCACGCTCAATCTCTTTTTCGAGCTTAGCGAATAGAATAGCTGCTGCCTCATCATAATTTATAGGTCTATCTATTTTTACTAATTGTGCAAATGAATTTTCGCCCAAATTGTTTAGAAGACTTGCAAACGCTGATATTCTTGTGTTTTGCTCGTATAAATCCAATAGTGCAAATTCTGTTGAACCAATTTCTATCACTGCTCCAAAGTAATCGCCATATTCTACAACACCATACTCATCAATTTTTGTAAAAGGTATTAAATTTGCAATATCATTTTTCTTTTTACCACCTTTTTCAAACTTTTTTATTGATGCTAAATATTGCAAAATGTAAATCAATTCATTATATCCTCTTTCGCCCTCATCTGGAAAAAACAACATAATGGATATACTTATAAAAGCAATAAAAATGGCCCACTTAGTTGTTAAATTTGACATTACAATTAAAAAAGCTATTATGCCTAAACAAAATGCCAAAATCAAATCAACCAATGTAAAATTCAACCAAACAGTTGATGATACTTTTGTCTTTTTGGGAATTAATCTCATAGTCAATCTCCTTTTTTGAAAGCACCACTATCACTATTACTTTCATTGTTTTTTGGAATAATATCCTTAATTAACCCTTCATGTGGTTTTGAACTTTGTGTTGCAACATTGTTGCTATCTTGAGGTGTGTATGCTGTATTACTATCATTGCTATCATTATTGTCTACATTATTTGCTACTGCATTGTTGCCTTCTTTTGCTGCATTATTCCCAGACAAAGCATTCATTGTTTGATTAGGTCGGTTAACTTTTCCAAGCCACCCCATAACTTTACCAGTTCTGCTGTTTTCAAATTTTTCGCCGCCAACTTTACTACCAATTTTATATCCTTGCCTAGAACCCCACGGAATAATACCTTCTCGCCTTTTACCATATTTGTTGGTACCACCGAACACAACATTCTTTGCACCTTTTGCAAGTCCACCAGCTGTGGCCATGCCCATCATCAATGCTCTAGCAGAGTGAGCCATTTCTCTTGATTCCTCTGCACTTGTACCCAACAACCTAGCAAATAACAACTGTCCGCCGTTTATTGACAAAGCACCGCCAATAAGCATAAATGCTTTGAATAGATTTTCCAAAAATGCTGACCAGCCAAGACTAGCAAAGTTAATATCATTTAAAAGCGGTGTAATAAGCAAGAACACATTTATTGAAAACACAACACCATAAGCCAATACGACTTTAGATATTACACTATCTCGCCATTGTTTGAACCTTGCTCCATCATCGAGTGGTATCGTTGCAGATACAAGCGGCAGAGCTATGAACAGCAAGACTAAGTCATAAATTCGTTTTACTAATGATAACATCGACCAAATTATAGCAACTAACATAATACACACAACTAAATATGCAACAAACATATTAAACGATTGTAATTCTACCATTGGCTCTTTGCCATCTGAATATCCATAACTTTTATTTTCAAAGACAAATAAATCTTTTTGTCTTACACCAAAAATTTCATCAACATCCAAACTGCTCCATCCTTGTTGTTTAACTTTATCATTCAACAATTTTCGTCCATTATCCTTATCTGTCCAACCAGTTTCATATATTTGGTTACCAGCTTCATCTAAAAGTGGCGGATAATCATAAACAATATTACCATAAGAGTCTCTTAATTCTGTCATTATGGTATTACCATTTTCATCCAAAATCGGGTAACCGTTAGCATCTTTTAATATGCTAGGTCTAGGTGTTCCATTCGCATAATCTATTTTATAAATTTTTCCAACACTAATATCAAATAATGTTGTAGCAATTGTAATCCCCTCTGAAGGACTTGTTGCTTTTGATACCTCTTTTAATAACACATTAGATGCACCTATGCCTAAGAACATCATTAATGCCATCACAAAAGTAATAACTATTGCCCCAAACCCTTGTCCTACAACTGTAGCATGCGATTTACGTTCGCCACCCTTCAAATTCACAATATTTTTTACCACTGCAACACAAATCGATACCGCTGCAACAAATATGCTTAACAACACGAGTATAAAAAATGCTTTTGTAACTGCAGAACTTTGCAAAAATATTTCTATCAAAGAACGTGCTGATTCACCATTTGTGCCTTCAATCCCTTGAACTCCGCTTAAGACTTGAAACATTTCAAATATCGTATCTAGCATTTCATACAGCCAAAATAATAATTTTGCAAATAATTTGCTAAACATAATATCCATAAATTATGTACCTCTACTCATTAATTATATTGTGACATAAATTCTACCAAACTACTAATTAGTAGTGGTGCTGCAAGTGCTACTGCAAATATAACTATAATACCAATTACAAACGATACAAGTGCTGATTTTGCTTGCTTTAACTTGTTTTCATCGCCAGCAGCTCTCCAATATTTAAAGCCCAAATAAACACCCCATATCGCACACAGTGAAACCGCAATTGTAATCAATGGTGTAAACATACTGTCAAACATTTTTGTTAGCACATCGCTAAAACTTTTAAAAACTTGGTCATTCATACTTTTTTTACCTTCCTTAAATTTATTTTTATTAACACAAAACGATAATTACTTAACCTTTTGTTTTAATCTTGAGAATATAATTATTACAGCTATTCCAATTGCTAAGGCAATACCTAAAACTATAACAACTATACCAAAACTATTAATATAGTTTAATGAAAACTCATATTCATTTACATTTCCTAGCTCATCAACTATTCTCAATTGGTAGTCACCTACCGCTTTAATTTCAGAGCCTAAAGTATAATCTATTTTGCTACCATTTTTATACAATTCAATAGTAGTCTTATCTTTGCTTGGATTATTTATTATAATTTTGTCTTTGTGTTTTTCAATATTGACTGTTGGTGGAACTGTATCAACTCTTACCTCAATATCAAACTCGCTATCGGAACTTACAAATTTCATATTATATAAGCCATCTTTGGTCAAAACAGCTTGTCCCTCTATAACAGCATCATAAACTGTACCATCCAAAGTCACTATAACTTTATAACCTAGTGGAATATTTAATTTATACTCTTTTGCAGCAGCTGGCAAAATCACAAAATTAAAAATTTTCATATTACCAACTATATCCGTTAATTTTAATTGATATGTTCCTACATCTTTTATTACACCGCCATTATAACCAATTTCAGTGCCATCTTTTGTTAGCAGTATAGATGACATATTTTCATTCATCTTAAAGGATGTATTTGTTGTTATATACCGATTTTCGGCGGATAAATCAATAGACGGCTCGACCTCCACTTCCTTATCGATTATAAATTCAACTTGTATTTCATTACCAGCTCTATCTAAAGCTATAATTATGTAATAATCGTGGTCCTCGAATTGCATTCCACTTACAAAATCTATCCAATCCTTTGTGGAATTTTTGCGATACTTGGCTGTTTCGCAATCTTGGATTGTGACAGTAACACTGCTATTTGACACATTTTCATTGTTCACGCCATCAAGTTCAACAACTGGCTTTTGGTAGTCAATAACTATCTCAAGCGTGGTTTCATTTCCATTATCATCTTTAAGTAATATAGTATAAATATCTTCTTTATCTATTTTCTCGCCTAAATCGCATATACTACCATTCTCTGACTTTAACAACACAAAAGTTATATTTTCTTTTGCCTCAATTATTACTCCATACCGACTATAAATAACACCGTCAAAAACATTATATTTGCCTTTAATTTCATACTCAACCAAGCCATCTATTACTATCCAAAAGTTTGTTGTATTGCCTATTCTGTCTGATATTTCAAAATAATACTTTCCACCATCTTGCAATAACTCGCCTGTATAAGCTGCAAAATTTTTGTTATCTCGGCAATATTTTATTTTGGATAATTCTTCATTGCAAAATACTAGGAAACTTTTATTTGTTATTGTGTTCTTTTGCAATACATCACCATTTTCAGCATTTATTTGAGCCTCTGGTGGTGTTTTGTCTATCTCAAGCGTTATAATCGTTATATTGCTAGCTAAATCCTCAATAGTAACAATATACACATCTTCGATAGTGATTTTATCGCCTAAAACGAAAGTATTTCCTTTACTAGAAGCTATTTCATAATGTTTAATTTCTTCATTCACACTTAGAACCAATGTGCTTTTTGATAAATACACTTTATCTTCAATCTCAAGATAATTGCCGCTTACAACAAAATCTACACTTTTATCAATAACAATATTAAACACCATTGCATTATTCATTCTATCAATCAGCTTAAAACTATAAATTCCTACTTTCTCAATATAATCACCAGTGTATTTAATATAAACTCCATTGTTATCAGTAACTAAAATTTCAATATTCGCCTCATTACATTCTACTTTGAAAGATTGATTTGTCTTTGTGTTTTGCTCTAGCACATCACCATTTATTGTTGTAATTATTGGCATTGGTGGCAAATTATCAATAATAATAATTACTTCAATCTCATTGTCAAACATATCGACAATGCTAAATATGTAGGTACCATCCACATCGATATACATTCCATTTGCAATATTAATACCATTACTGCTAAAGCATTCAAATTGTTTAATACGTTCTTTAACTGTCAACTTTAGTCTGTTTTTAGATATTAAGCTGCCATCATCTAATCTTTGATAATTACCTTCGATTTCATAATCTACAATATTATCTAGGGTAATTGATTTTTTAGATACGTTGCCAACAGCATCATACGCAGTAAATATATATTCACCATACAAGGTGATAACACTTTCTTTTGTGTATTGCGTTTCACCCATTGAGCCTAAAGGGTCATTCACTCTATAATAATAAACCTTAATATTGTTTTCATTCCAAAACACAAAGAAACTTTTATTTGTCGTAATACCTTGCTCTAAAATATTTCCATCCACTGACTTTAACGATATGATTGGTGGCACACAGTCTATTTCAAACCGATATTCAACAAACAAATTCATGTCATCTAATTTATATAGGAAAATCTTGTAAATTTTACTATTTTCAACACTTGCTGCAATGCTTATCATGTTGAAATATTCTTTTTCAGTTAATATCATCAACTCATCTGCATTTACCCAATTTCCATTTTCAAAAACATATAAATTAATGCCACAATCTTTTTCATATTCAAATGTTACATCTTTATTTGTAGTTGCATTTTCTTTTACGCCCTTAAGCGTTCCGCTTGGCAGTCCTTTCATATAAAAGACAGGTTCAGTTTCCACTGTTCTACCAAATATATCTGTAAAACGTAACACATATTTGCCACCGTTTTTCAAAGTGTATGAATACACATCTGGCGACACCAAATTGTCTAAATCATCTTGCAATAGTTTTATATACTCACCATCATACGTAACCCTAAACAATTCAACATTGGTCAAGCCATTGCCTGTGTCATTATTTACAATACTCAAAACAAATTTTGTTTCATTTGTTGTAGATGTATGATTGATTTTTGGCGGTTCACCAGCAATTCTAATTGTAAATTGCAATATGTTTAGACTTCTATCATAAATCGTAACAGTATAGTTGCCCCAATAACCGTTTTCATAACACAGAACTGGCAGTTCATCACCAACAATATATCTTTGAGATAGTTTTCTTCCCTCGATATAAACAAAAATAAACTCATCAATAGCATCGTAAAAACTCTGCATATCAAAAGATAAGTATAACATTACATCTTGATGACTTTGAACATAATCTATATCATATGTTATTGTTTGTGTTGTTCCATTGCCTAACAATATCTCCGCACTAACTGTAGGATTTCCAGCATCAAGACAAACAATATACTGTTCGCTATTCCCACATTCATCATACTCTGTTACCAAATAATATCCTTGTTTCCAAGCCATTTCACTCTCTAGCACATTTCTTAGTTCTGCATTGTATGGCACGTTGATTTCTTTACCATTTTGGGCCATTATGCCATCTGAAATCCATTTGATTTTTACATAACTTTTATTGCCAGCAACCCCCTCATGTGGTTTTGCAAAAGTAAAGTCGTGTTTAATAAAAAATCTAGGCAAACCAATGTATTTAGACAAATGCTCTGGCAGCTCAACATTTTGTGATATTAGCGCATCAGGTCTTGAAATTCCGTTTTCATCTGTTGGGTTGTCATAGTTACTGCTACCGCCATCAAAAATTTTTCTATCTGAAATATAGCTTTTTGCATATTTCAAAATTGCATTGTCTAATATTGTTTTGTTATCATAAATTTGAGAAACACTTTCATTACCAACGTTGACATAGGACCATTTACCATTTCCGATATTTACTACCCTATATTCCCACTCTTTTTTTATTGCAAAATCTAAAGCATACTCATATTTTGCAAAGCTATAGTTACCTGCGCAATCAAAATAAACTTTTGCTGGCAATTTAACCACATACCAGGTTGGCAAGTTATAGCTATTTTTAATTTGTTCCAAATTTTGAAAGTCTGTTCGTTTATAAAGATTTATTGTTTCCCAATTTGTAGTGTTCCCTGCTGCATCTGTTGCTTTGAATTGCCAACAGCCATAATTTTCAATACTTAAATCTATATGTACTTTCTTTTGTTTCACCTTACGGATTGTTCCGTTATTCAACTTATATTCGATTGTAACATCAAGCATATCAGTTACTTCAAAATCAAACGCCTCATTAGTGTACGATTTATAGCTTTTCACAACTGGCTTTGATTTATCCAAAGTAAATGAATACTTACTGCTTTCGTTACCTACATTATCTTTTGCATAGATATTGTAAAAACCATCTTCACTCAAAGTAACTTTGTTATTTGAATATGATGTATATCCAGAACTATTTTTATTTACCAAAATTTCTTTTAGTCCCGACTTCCCAACATCAGATGCTTCAATAGTCACATCTTTATTCGTAATTTCACCATCTTGTACACCCGATAATTTTATTGTTGGTGCAGCTTTATCATAAGCAGCCATAGTAGTTTCGTTTGATGTATGTACAACTGTTGTGTCAGACCAGTTAGATAAAACTTTTGTTTTAACAGAAAAGTCAGTTACATCTGAATGATTAAATTCCACAGAAAATTCCCAGTCTCTGTCTGCACTATTAACTTTACCTTCGTGTATTATTTCTTGGCCATCAACTAAAACTGAAAATTCCCACCAACCAACACCAGCATTTGCATAGGCCATATAAATGTTCCCTGTAGCCCTATATCTTTTTTCACCAATGCGATAAATCGTTACCCTAGTATATTTAGGTCTCAGCATATTTTTCCAACTAAAATTACTTTTCCAATAATCTTTATCCCACTCTTTATAACCAATATATATTTCTTCAGCATACACATCGTCACATAACACAAAACACATAACTAAAGCAAATAGAATAAAAAATACAAGCATTAATACAATTAAAAATTTTGACTTAACTTTGTTCAATTTTGCCATACTCACTCCTTTACCGCTTTTCTCATTTGCAAGCAATTGTATTGAATAAATTTTTTAATGAATACTAATTCTGCTACCAATAACGAATTATTACTATATAACTCAATCAACTCTTCCAAAATCACTATTTTTCGCTCAAAATCAATATTATCTTTAACTAAATTATCAAATTGTTCGTTAGATATTTTATCTTTCAAGGTCTTAATTTTATTTAAAACCTTTTCGTTTGCAACTTGTTCAGCTTGTCCGACTTGCTGAACTTGTTCTACTTGTTTAACTTGCTCTGTTTGTTCTGAAGCATCATTCTCATCTAGCTCAACATGTTGTTCTTCTGCAATTTTTTTATCATTGGCTAAAAAAGTAGTAATTTTCCTTATGTCATAAAAATTTCTTTTTTCATCAAACGCATTAAAGTCATTTTGCACAAACTCTGACTTTTTCAATTGATATTGTTGTGGGGCTTTAAACAATGGAGTCATTTTGCTTTTAATAGGATAATTTCCTAATGTTGTAACAATCATATTCCCCAATATACCATTATCTGGGTCATTTAATTTTTCAAGCTCGGTCGGATATATTAATGGTACACTTTGTGCAGAAGTAGATACTGACATATCTTTATTTTCGTTATAGCTTACTTGTTTTACTTTTTTCTTTCCGCAATTTTCAGATATTATTCTCCTTGTGTTTTCATCATTAGAGCCAATAAATACTTGAATATTGCAGTTGCTCCTAATTATTGCAGATACTTCTTTACCATATTTATTCTCAAGTTGGTTAAAATCTTGGATTATAGGAACAACATAAATATGTCTGGACCTGCCAACCGTAACAATTTTATCCATATTATGTATTCTTGGTAAATTACCGAACTCATCCATAAAAAAGTAAACGTTTCTTAATAACTCTTGTTTGCTTGTCTTTTTTAATTGCTCATTACGAGTTGCTTTTTCAACCAATGCTTTATACATCTGTATCATAAATAATGTCACCAATGTGTATCTATTTTCTTTTTGGTCTGGAACAATCAAAAACAGTACATTTGGTTCTTCATCAAAATTAGAAAACTCAATTTCATTGCCACTTGTTAATGCTGCAATTCCACCATCAGCAAGCCAGTTCATATATTGGTTGACATCGCCTAAATACGAACTTAATGTTCTATCAGTCGAAACTAGCACTGTATTGCTCAGTCCTTTTGTTCTACTTGTTTCATCACGTGCAGCAAAGTATGCAATTAAGTCCTCACATTCACCTTTTGCGTATTCAGATACATTTCGATACAAGTTATAAAGATTAAACTTTTCTTTTGGCATATAACCATCTCTAAAATCTTCCCAAAATGCAAGGACCAACGCAAATATCAAATCCCTTGCACCTTTTTGCCATGTTGAGTCTTGCTTGTTTTCAACAGGACACATTGTGTACACTAAGTCTTGAATATCAACATAGATTTCATCTTTAAGCTGCACAGCACGTTCTTTGCACACTTTTGTAGCTTCCGCATTAGTCAAATATTCAACTCCAGACACATAATATTTGCCATTTTTTTGAACAACGTTGCTATACTTCATTTCTTCAGTTTTCTTAATGATGTCATTAAACGGATTCCATTTAGTAGAGTGGTATACATCTGATAAGTTTATAACATTGACTTTATAACCTTGTTTTTTAAAAGACTCCGCATGCGTTTGATACAATTCTCCTTTAGGGTCAGTGACAACTATTGATGGTTTGCTTTTAGTTCGCATTAAAATTTCCAAACTAGGACTGACAAAAGCAGCAGACTTACCTGTTCCTGTTGCACCAATTACTAATACATGTATTGGTTTTTTCAAAACTATCTGTATATCATTTTTTTTTAGTTCTGCTACAAGTGGCACACCATCATCGACTTTGTTAAGCTCGCTAAACTTAGTTACCATAAATCCATTATTCTTTTTGATTTCTTCTGGTTCCATCCAATGCGAGTTCTCTAAGTCAACATTAACTTTCAGTACCCTTTTTGAACCTCGTACTCGAATATCAAAAATAACAAACAATATAATTCCTAAAATCAAAATTAGTACTAAGACATATAGCAGTGGATTTTGGAACGCAGCAATAAATGGTTTTTTAGTTATTGATGCAATAAGCCCTGCAATAGAAATTAGCACTATCACGCTACCACTACTAACAACACCTATTCCTATTAATATTTTTTGTTTTTGTTTTTTTTTCATAACAAACCTTTCTTATTTTTCTTCCCAATAATTAAAATCCGTAGACTTAGTTATTTCTATACACTTTTTTTCTTTATTTTTGAAAACAATTTCAAACTTAAAAGTAACATCAATTTTACAATACATTAATTTTACTTTGAGCGAATCCTTAATACATTTAGTTTCTTCTTTTATGTTGCTCCAGTCTACAAGATAGACTGCTTCAACTTCTGCTACATCATAGTTATAAATGTCTAATTTTTCCAAAATATCATCTTTATTTACAACTATGATATTTGTTTCTCTAAAAACCTTATCTTGCAAATTTTCTATTCCAACTTTTATTTCTTCAAATATAAATGCCATTTTTACTCCTTTAATGCTTAATTCACATGTTTTTATTATTTAAATATTAGCTAAAATTACTGCGATTGACATAATAATCAAATATATTGGTGAACCAATTCTAATGGTCCAGAAAGTAATTTTTTCAATTTTGCTTACATATCTATTCCCTTCGAGTTCAACCTCAACACATTCATTTTTCCTTCGCTCAAGATAATGCCAAACTCTTACGATGGTGTCAACTACCAAATAAATTATGTTAACCATAATAAAACTCGTTTTTATTTGTTCACTAACTTTGTCTGGCACAAGAGCAAAAGACACAAATATTGCTATGGCTAAACTCCAGCCAGGCAATGCTCTCCAAATTGTCATTCCGACCTTTTTATCATAAAGATATATTTTTTCTTTTTTGTGATTTTTTTTCATAATCACTCCTTACTTTATTTGCGGCAATATAGCCCTTTTAACGATATTTATAGGTTTAATTCGTTCTTTTTCTATTTCTTTTATATTTAAATATAAAACTAAATTGTTATGCTCTTCAATAATGTCAATTTTACGGTTTTTTCGTTTACGAGCAACAGTCTTTTTTCCTAGCAATGCCATAATATTTCTCCTTTTTTACTGCACATTGGTTTGTATATTTTGTCCTAATGCCTTTTCAATTTCTTGCTCTCTGATTGTTTCTTGTACTGACTTTATAAAGTTTGAATTTTCTTGTTGTTCAACTGCAGTCAAAATCTTTATAGCGTGTTCTATAAATCTATCCTTACGCTTTTGCTTGTTTTGAGCAGCTATTTTTTTTGCTCTATCTTTTTGCCAACCGTTAAAATACTCTTTATTATTCAACCTTTTACACAATCCTAATACTACATTACCAACTCTTGCTTTATAATCATTTTGCAATTTTTCAAAGTATTTTACATTATCTAAATTGACATATTGAATAGGCAATTTTGTAGCATTATCACCTATCAAAGATTTGATATCCTTTTTAGTTAGTCTCTTATTGTTTAAATATGCCAATTTGTTATCAGCAACCAAATCTATAACCTCTTGCTTTGCTTTATCCAACTGCTTTCTCATTTCTTTATCTAACAACAATGCCTCTGGATTAGATGCAATCAATAACGCTGCTACTCTATCAATTTGTGGCCTTAAAGCAGCCATATTCTCTGAATTGTATTGCAAACGACCTTTTACCGGCAATTGTTTTCTCAACTCATCAATAGCCAAATTTGCCTCTTGCTTTCTTATAGGTTGCTTTGTAATCTCACGCAATTTTGCCATAGCTCTATCCCTAGCAGTGTAGTAATCTTCTCTATTTTCAGACAAGTGCATATTTGCTGAAACTAAGTAGTTATCTAACACATTGCTATTGATAGTTCCCTTTTTTGTAAAACACAAATTGCCTTCTTTATCTCTACGCTTTGGCTGTTTTTCGTAAAAAGCAAAATGTATATGATTATGATGTGCTTTATTTGTATGCAAAGAACAATATATCCCAACATTGTCTAAATCAAAATGTGCATCTTTCAAAAAACTTTTAAATGTTTGTTGCATAAAATGTATAGCTTTTTCTTGTGTATCAAGACCAAGAGTTGTTTCCTGGTCAAATGAAATAAAGCCGTGCCAAATATTGCTTTGAGTAT
>OFFL01000265.1_pt1 | contig 60723 bp, 55 predicted proteins | sample 1521391 | NCBI WGS metagenome assembly OFFL01 (sample SAMEA3504082, study PRJEB24116) | mouse gut metagenome | biome: mouse gut; feature: mouse-associated habitat; material: faeces | place: Denmark | collected 2011
TGTCTTCTGCTTCTTGTCAACACCTTTTTTTCATTTATTTCTCTTTTTCTTTTCTTGTGCTGACCGTCTTGCTGACGACTTTGCTATCTTACCACCTCTTCACTCCCTTGTCAATACCTTTTTTCCTCCCTTTCGTCTTTTTATAATATAATTCGATACCGGAATTTGACGCGGCTGCCATTTTGGTACTCAATATTGTCAGGCGGTACTTCAACTGTACCCAGCAATTCCGCCCCCAACAATTCACAGGTGCGAATAGATGGGTAATTATCGGTATCACAGGTAATATCCACATATTCCATATGCGATCTTTTCGCATAATCCATCAATAATCGACATGCACGCGTTGCATAGTGATTTCCCCGATATCTTTCGTCAATTCCATATCCAATATGACCTAAAATTGCCGTCTTATCACTGTCTCCCACACGTAAATCACATTGTCCAATGCGTACATTATTTAGTAAACGAATATTAAAAAACAAAATGGGCATTTCTCCCATATCAGGATGTCCTTTAGGCAACATTTTCATCAATGTCAATTTTATCACATCATCCCGCATCCCATCTAACTCAATCACCCTATCCATCTCCCTGGCACTTTTGTTTCTCTTAGAAAATAACATATTATATTAGTACTTTATTCATTTTGCGCAAATATTTTTTGATAGATAGATTTTTTAACAATCTAATTCCAAGCCCACCGGACAATGATCGCTTCCCAATACATCAGTATAAATTTTTGCATCTTTTAACTGCGGTTGCAAACGGTCTGATACCAAAAAATAGTCGATACGCCATCCTGCATTCTTCTCCCGCGCCTTAAACCGATAAGACCACCAGCTATAGACTCCTTGCGTCTCAGGATAAAAATAGCGGAAGCTATCTGTAAAGCCGCTTTGCAGTAAGATTGTCAATTTGTTTCGTTCTTCGTCTGTAAATCCAGCATTGCGGCGATTTGTTTTCGGATTTTTTAAATCAATTTCCTGATGCGCTACGTTTAAATCGCCACAGAGAATTACAGGCTTCTTTTGATCCAATTCTAAAAGATACCCACGGAAATCATCTTCCCATTGCATCCGATATTCCAAACGCACTAATTCATTTTGAGAATTGGGCGTATATACCGTCACCAAATAAAACTGCTCCATTTCTAACGTAATCACTCGGCCCTCATGACTATGTATCTCTTGCGGCAAGTCATAGGATACGCCTAACGGCTTCTGCCGTGTAAATATGGCAGTACCCGAATAACCTTTCTTTTCTGCACTATTCCAATATTGTTCATAACCGGGCAATTCCAAACTCAATTGCTCTGGCTGCATTTTTGTTTCCTGCAAACAAAAGAAATCTGCATCCCCCTCTTTGAAGAAGTCCAAAAAACCTTTTCCCATACAGGCTCTCAAGCCATTTACGTTCCACGATATCAATTTCATTGCAAGCCCTCTTTTCACAAATATTGTTTTTATTATAGCGGTTTCCTGATAGGAACACAACGACAGGATTGTTATAGTTATAAATTATATCATGATAATCTGAATGAATGGCTTAATCCTTTGCATATTTCTAAGAATAGTGCTAAAATAAATGATAGAAAAAGTTTTCACAAATAAAAAGACAGGAGTGTAGTATTATGCAAGATTTAAACGCTAATTCTTTTGAAGAAATTATTTATGATGAAGGACAGCCATGCCTGGTCATTTTCTCCAGAAAAAGCTGCCATGTTTGTCAGGAAGTTCATCCAATTCTGGACGAAATTGAAGAAGAATATGCTGGTAAAGGTTTCGGCTTCTATCATGTAGATGTAGAAGATGAAAAAGACCTGTTCAACCGTTTCTCCTTAAAAGGGGTACCACAGGTATTATTCTTTAACGACGGGGAATTTGTAGGTAAATTCGCTGGCAAAAAAGAAGAAGAAGTTTACACCGCAAAAATTGACGAAATTTTGGGTTAACATTTATTTGTTAAAACAAATCCAAGAGGGTGTCCGTAAAGTCTTGAAATGACTTCATGGGCACCCTCTTTCCGTGAAGTGAAGAAAACGGCATATCATTAACTCTTTTCTTTTAGCCGCTAATATCATATGAAAAGTTCTTACTAAAAAAGGTCAATTCTCAAAGTAAACGAGAGTACTTGCATCTAGTTTGACAAAACGGCATAGCAAGTCCTATTTGAAAGTCAAAAAGCCAAGAAAACCTGAGTAAATGTGCACAAACAGGGCATATTTTCGTACAATATGTTTAGCATGACAAAAAGGCATTGCATTTAGTCTAAAAAATTTTTCGGAGTAAAAGCGACACCTGAAAGGGTCGTATTGGCGCTCATTTTATTTGAGCAAAGAAGGCTTCAACACAATTTGCTCCGGAGGAATCTGGCTTTAGCAAACTAAAGGCAACAGCTTCTCCAACGGTCCTGACCGTGCAGGAAGGCAAATACTTCTAAAGGTGAACGGTCGCCCAGAGAGGCCCTGACATAGGAATTGATGTGAGACATCATGAGGCCAACCTTCTCCTGTGTCAGGTCATCAAAGGAAGCCCCTTTTGGACGAATGAGGCGGATGAACTCATGGTTGCGTTCCACATGGGGCTTCTGCCAGGAGGCCATAGGGTTGCAGTAAAAAACCTTTGTTCTGAGTGAACCGTCAGGAACGGTTTCAATAGCCGTTGTCTGTCAGGATCATCAGGAACAGTGTGGTAAACAAAAGGCCAAGCTCCTCGTAAAGGAAATTGATCTTGGACTGGACGCAGGCTGCGGTGCTGCAGTCACACAAGAATGCGAGCATGAGTTGGGATTGAGGAAAGATAAGGGTCAACAAACTTTTTCCTCCAATTTGTCCAAAGACAGAATCCATCTCCACGGCAGACATCTTCGGATGTTCTTTTTGGAATGAGAGGTAGTCCTCAATCGTGCGTCTCTCACGGCAATGCCGGTCAACTTTCTTCTCGGGGCGGGGACGCTTTCTGGGCTTCAGCTTCACCACACGCTGCTGACCCAGGACTGTGGCGGAAAGTTGACGGTCTTTTACCAATCTCGAAACAGTGTTCTCAGAAACGGTAATAAATGCTCCCCGAACAACGCATGCATGGTGAATGGATTGCCCGTTTTTCAGCAGAGGGGAGATTTGTTCATCAATGTTTCTCAATTCCAGAGTGGTCATATTATATCCCTGCCGCGCTTCTGAAAGCAGAACGTGGTATTGCTGATCTGCCTTTTCGGGGTAATAAAAGGCTTTTCTGAGGACACAGGAACTTTGTTTTTTGCATCCGTTACAGACATAGGGCGGTGTGGATAACCGTTCACATTTTTCCTCAATATAGTCCTGACAAAAGGAATTACACCTGGCGCAGGTGGCACATTTTCTTATGCAGTTTGGGTTATTCTCGCAAATGCCATAGCGGTTACATGTTTTTCGATGAACACAGCGATTTGAGACACGATGTGCGGCGCCCTTGTCAACGCGGGTAATGTGCTTGCGGATTTCTCTGGATATGGTAGAGCAATTCTTACCAAGTTCATTCGCAATTTGATTGATGGGTTTTTGTTCTTTCAGACCGGTGGCAATTGTTATCCGGTCAGATAATGTCAAATGTTTTGACATAGAATCACCTCCAAGGAGATGATACACGATTTTCAGAGTCGCGTTTACTTTGGAGATTAACATAAAATTTTCATTTGCAAAAATTTCAAAACAAAGTGTTGCCTTTTTCTATTTTTTATGCTATGCTTATGAAGTTCATTAATATTTATGCGGCTGTGGCGGAATTGGCATACGCGCACGTTTGAGGGGCGTGTGAGGCAACTCGTACGGGTTCAAGTCCCGTTAGCCGCATCTGGCGGCGCGAAGTTGAACTGTGATGGTTCAGGTTTCGCGCCGTTTTGCGCATCCAATGGCGCGAAGCAGAACAAAAATGGTTCATGTTTCGCGCTATTTTGTGTACCAGATAATAATAATCCAAAACCGTTTTCAATCGAAGACAGCTTCGAATTTTTTTAGTATATCTTTTTTGTGCTAAAGTAAAATCGGGCGGTATCGTTGATTGATACCGCCCGATTTTGGCCCGCTTTACAGAACATTCCTATCATCTACTCCAGAGTTAGTCACGATAACCTTCACCGATGTGATAAGCAAGGCTCCCCTGACAGTAACTGCCACCAAGCATCTTTTCCAACACGACCTTAAATGCTTATAATTTATTTATATCTGTGTTGTCGCTTATTTATGGCTCGTGATGACACAAACGGCTCATGAGCTGGAACATTTTTTTGATGTCCACCGGCTTCGCCAAATGTTCATTCATTCCAGCCTCCTTTGCCATTGCAACATCCTCTTCAAATGCATTAGCTGACAATGCTATGATGGGCACAGCCTTTGCATCCGATCGATTCAAGCTACGAATCACACGAGTTGCCTCATATCCGCTCATAACCGGCATCATCAGATCCATAAGAACACAATCAAATGTTTCCTGGGCGGATGCCTCAAATATATCTACAGCAGCTTTCCCGTCGTTTGCGGTCACTACATGAGCACCTTCCTCTTTAAGAAGGAACTCCACAATCTCGCGGTTGATCTCATTATCCTCCACCAAAAGGACCCGCATTCCAGTAATGTGATTCTGTACATCCTGCTCTGCATCCGCCAGCTGTGCACTCTGTACCGCATCAATTTGAAGAGGCAGGATAATCCGAAACACACTTCCTTTTCCGATCTGGCTATCTACCTCAATAGTCCCCTTCATTTGGTCCACTAGTTTCTTCACAGTGGACATCCCAAGCCCAACGCCATTATAGTTGGTTCTTGCATTTTGACCTTCCTGGGTAAACAGATCAAAAATATGCTTTTTAAAGTCCTCCCCAATACCTATTCCAGTATCTTCAATTACAAAACTATAGTTTGCAATTCCGTCCTGACAAGCGACTTCCTTTACCCGAACAAATACCGAGCCATGCGTACGATTATATTTAATGGCGTTATCAATGATATTCATCAAGATTTGTTTCAAATATATTGGGTTGCCGATCAGCCTGCTATGCGGCAGGACGGCTTCCTCCAGTATCAGCCGAATTTCCTTTTCCTCTGCCTGAGCAGAGGAGATCGCAATACAGCTTTCTAATATATCATGAAGGTCAAATAGTTCCTGCACCTCTTCCTGTCTTCCGCTTTGTAGCTTACTAACCCGAAGAACATCGTTTACCAGGGACAGCAGATGCTCCGTAGATATGCGAATCTTCCTGCGACAATCATTCTGTCGTTCTAGGTCATCCTGGCATCTCTCCATGATAGCCAGCATACCCAGAATCCCATTGATAGGTGTACGCAAATCATGAGACATATGGGAAAGAAATTCACTCTTTGCCGAATTTGCCTGTCTGACTTTCTCCAGCAGCTCCATAATAGCCTGTTCCTGTTTTTTTCTTGTCACCACGATCTCCGTGATATCCTGATGGTATCCATTCAGACAAATCCCCGGTTTTTTGAATGTTTTATCCGGCACACCTCCACAGCGAACATAAATTTTTCCAAGTTTGGGATGCTCCCATGGGTAAATTACCTCGGAGCGTCCGGTTTCTATAATATCCTGAACGGCTTCCTGCACCATCTCCACATAGTCTGGCTCAATATTTTCAAACCAGCTCTGATAACACTCCTCCGGCTCGATCTCGTCTGATACCCCCAAAAGGATTCTCATGGTTCGATCTGCATACATTCTCGGTGAACAGCCTTCTTCCATCTCGATGGTCCAAATGCCCACTCTGGCCCCCTCCAGAATATCCTCCAGACTCTGTCTCGTCTCCAGTTTATACTTTTCTTCTTGTTCCACTACGGCATTAACATCTCGCCGAGCAAAAATCACACAATTTCCGTTCTCTGTAGCAGAAAAATGAAGCTCCAGATGTTTTAATCCATACACACTGTCTTCCACCTGATACCGGACATAGAACTTCTTCCTGGTCTTGAGCTGCGCCAATACATAGGCCTTTTTTGTCACAGCCCGAAGCCGTTCCTGATCCCGGGGAATTACATACCTAGAAATATATCGTTCCATAGCCGCCTGATAACCGTTCCTAAAATCAATAACACCGTCTTGACGCATCCACTTGCTTTCCCGGTATATCTCACACTCGCCTGTATCGAAATTCACTTGACAGATTTCCAGATAGTCCACACTGAGAGCCTGTAGAACAGTATAGCTCCTCTTTTGAAGCTCTCGAACCAAATTCCGCCGTTTCAGGGAAGATACAATAAAGTATGCCGCAGTCTGAAGCATATTTGATGCATATTCCATTGACTTCACGGGTGGATTATCCACACCATAAAAACCGATAAGCTTTTTACCATCATAAAGTGGAACCACCACGAGAGAATGGATGTTTTGCCTCTTCAGAACTTCATATTGAAGAGGGACGGTCTCACGAATCTCCTCCAGCCTCTCAATAGCGATATGTTTGCCAATGCTGAAATTCTGATACCAGTCTGCGCATACCTCTGGTGGAACATTTTGAAGATTCTCCTTTTCCGGCTCCACTCCATCAGCAACCCATTCATAAGTATTGTCATCGCCGCCGAATTCATTCTGCTCAAATATATAGGTTCGTTCTCCGTTCAGCGCTCTCCCCAGATATTCCAGGAGCACCTCCAGTGATTGATCAGGGGTCTCCTTCATCAGAGCAACCCGAAGGCCCTCATTGATGATGGTTTCCAGATTTTGAACACCCTGCATATCATTATGCTGTTCCTGTTCTTCAACAACCGGCGCACATCCGCCAGTCCGCTCAAAATTCATCATTGAATCATCCATATATTTTTCTCCCATATAGACAGCTCCCTGACCACCATCATTACATTTACAGATTCCAACCCAGAACAGCACCCCACTGAGATATTTGCTCCAAAATATTAGTATCGTTCTGCTTTATTCCTGTATGCTTTAATAGTGCCACTACAAAAAGCAACAATGCCTATTGTATGATACCACATACTCTCCAATTGCGTCAATATAGGTAGGTCCTTCTTGAGTTTCCGCAATTTTATCCATAGGACCTCATTTTCACAGCCATCAGCAAAAACAACTTAAAAAAAATGCCAAAAATATAAGGAATCCTCTTCCTTTTTGTAGTAAAATTAAGTCACCACAACAAAACCATACTAAACAAAAAAGAGGAGGATTCCCTGTGGTTAATTTTACATCAAATACTTATCAAATGAAACGAGAAATTTTAACTTTTTCAAATAAAATTTCCAGAGAGCTTTCTAAGCCGGAGCGGAAATTTACTGCTGATATCACTTATGGTATGCTTGCTTCCGGCAGTTGCCTTCTTACCGACATTGTTGACCAGCTCCACGAAAATTTCCAAAAGGTCAATTCCGTGGAACGCCTTACAAGACACCTAAACAAAGGAACTCCTGTAAAAGCTTTTAATTCTTATCTGTCCGTTGTCCGTAAATGGGTTCCTGATGATCCCATCATTTACGTGGATGACAGTGATGTCGTGAAGCCTGATGGTTATAAATTTGAGGCTCTCGGCATTGTTAGAGATGGTTCAAAGAGCACTAAAACAAAAAATATTTATGAAAAAGGCTACCATGTGACAGAAGCCTGTGTGCTGACAAAAAGTGATCACCCTGTCAGCATCTTTTCTGAGATACATTCATCTAAAGAAAAGAACTTCACATCCACGAATGATATAACCTTTTCTGCAATGGATCGTGGGGCAGCCCTCTTTAAAAAGGCCACCTTTGTCATGGATAGAGGGTATGATGACAACAAAATGTTCCTTAAACTTGATGAGCTGGAACAGGATTACGTCATCCGCCTTACTGCAAAACGCAAACTCTTTTTCCATGGAAAATGGATTCCTGCCACACAGTTACGGAATCAACGGAAGGGCAAAATCAAAACCTTGTTAACCTACAAAGGAAACGCCACGAAGCATATCTTTCCCATGTAAAAGTACAGATTACCGCTTCCAGAAAAGATATTTATCTTGTTCTTGTCTACGGCATTACAGAGCATCCGATGATGCTCGCCACTAACAAAGTGATTAAATCAAAAGAGGATGTCATAAACGTTGCAAAGGCGTATTTTTCAAGATGGCGAATTGAGAAATATTTCCGCTGTAAAAAGCAGGTGTTTCATTTTGAAAACTTTCGGGTTCGAAAGCTGGCCGCTATCAATGCTTTAAATTTTTACATTACTTTATGCATGGCTTTCCTGGCACATATATCCATGAAGCCAGAAACAAGTGCCATTAAGGTTTCTATTATACAGACAGCAAATCCTATAAAAGAAAAAGTACACTTCTTCTATTACCGGCTGGCAAAAGGCATTTCCGGCATATTGTCTTATACAAAAGAAGGTGTCAGGCTGTGGTTTCGAATAAAGCGTCCAACATACCACCAACTCTGCCTTAAACTGCTTGTCTGAATAGATAAAAGAATATGTCTCCCAAAGTCCGGTTCCCGCGGGGCTTATTTAAGTGTCTCTATTTATAGGTTTGCCTCTCTTAATGCTTCAGATAAATCGAAACTTGGCACTATGGGCAGATATACTCGTCTTTTAATTATAATTTACGGAAACTCAAGAGGTAGGTACCCGAATATGAATCACCCGTTTAGGAACGGAAAAAGTTAAAGGCTGCCTGATTTTACTGATTTCACCCAGACTCTGCCCTCCCTGTATCAGCAAAATCACTCCACTTATACTTCGAACTTTTTCGTTGAATTTTTTTACTCTCACATCATTGACTACTGTATATACTTTTCCAAGTAAAAAAACATTATTTTGTGAATAACTCACATTTCTCCAAATATATTCCACGAATTTTGACAGCAAAACTGCAATAACTATACTAATGATTAGCTCCTTTGTTTTCCCCATATTTTTTCTAAACTTACTTGTACTGTTGAATTCTCTATTCAATACTATTACTTAGAATAGCCTTTCAAAGATTTCTTTTAATGCCAATAAATTTTTTAAAAAATAAAAAACTTTCTGCAACTTTTTTCGCCCCAATTACATCTAAATAAATAAGATTGCATATCTTTTCTTTTGCTGAGAAAGACCACAGTCAATTTGTTTGCAATCAATGCATTCTCAAAATTAACTATTTAAGAAGGGATGTTTTTTATGAAAAAACTTTTCATTACCGGAATTACTGCTGCTGCAGTTTTCGCGACCTGCACAGCTACTGCATTCGCTGCGCCATCTATAATTGTAAACAGCAATACCTTAGCCACAGACCAAGAACCTGTAATCGTTGATTCTCGCACTTTGGTTCCTATGCGTGCGATTTTTGAAGCGCTCGGCTGCGAAGTAAAATGGGACGCTGACTCAAAAACGGTTCATGCACAAAAAGATTTGCAGTATCTCTCCCTCGCTATAGGAGAGGACACTCTCTACACCAGTAAAGATACCATCACGTTAGATGTACCAGCGCAAATTATCAATGGCCGCACCATGGTACCGCTGCGTGCTGTATCAGAGGCTTTGCAAGCTACCGTATCCTGGGATGCCGCAACAGAAACAGTAACCATACAGAGTGCTGCCCAAGGCAGCTATCCTTATGCTGCAAAAACCTACACTGAAAATCAAAATGGCGTATCACTGGATATGGCTTATCCCCAGTTCACCACTGAAACCAATGTCAACCAAACCGTTCTTTCCGACATCAACAAACAGCTGGCTGCTGCTTCGCACAGTCGCGCAACTGCATTGATGCAGGAACTAGCAACAGAAGAACCTTACTCTGCTACTGTACAGGAACGTTTTGCCGTCACCTACAACAAAGGGAATTACACTTCTGTATTATTCCAAACTGTACAGAATACTGGCGGCGCTCATCCTATGACATTCCGCAATGGAGCAATCTATGATATGACTACGGGCAAAATACAAACGGCCGCAGACATTTTAAAATGTGAGCAAAAAGATGTCGATAAAATGGTCCTGGATGGATTCACAGCTCAAATCAACGCAAGACCGGAACTCTATTATGAAAATGCTTTGGAAGAACTCTCACAAGCCATTACACATCACAGTTACAACTATTATCTGACAGAAGACGGCCTAACTTTCTTCTTCCACCCTTATGATATTGCTCCTTACGCATCAGGATTCCAGGAATTCACTGTTCCTCTGACAAAGTAATAAAATTAACAGTTTCACTGTGTAATTTTTAGGAAAACAGGCAATTTATCATGGCAAAATAAAAAAGAGTTTAAGCTGTCCCTTCATTGGATTTGTTCAAATTCCTGAGGATATCTTAAACTCTCTTTTGTTATACTTATTACACTGTTTATTTTGTCAGTGCCACTTCTAACTGTGGAATAAATTCATCAATTTCAGCTTTGCTGATAACCAACGGCGGCACAAGACGCAAAACATGTTCGCCGATACTGTTTATCAAAACTCCCTGTTTTAATAATTCAGCGGCAACTGCCTTTGAAGAACCTGTCAGTTCACAGCCAATCATCAATCCCATACCACGTACTTCTTTTATCACGCCTGGATGTGTTTCTCCTAACGCCCGCAGCTGCACACGGAAATATTCTCCCATCTCCCGCACACCGGCAAGGAAATCATCATCTAGCAAAATACTGCAGGCAGCAAAACCTGCGGTAGTAGCAATTGGTGTGCCCCCAAAAGTAGACGCATGATCCCCTGGCTGGAAACAATCCGCTACTTCTGTTTTTGCTACAATAGCGCCCATCGGTACTCCATTGGCAATCGCCTTCGCCAAAGAAACAATATCCGGCTCTAAACCAAAGTTTTGAAAGCAAAATGACTTGCCAGTACGTCCCAGACCTGTCTGCACTTCATCTAGAATAAGCAAAATTCCATGCTTGCGGCAAATTGCCTGTACCCCTTGCATATATTCCTGTGTCGGCACATGAATGCCGCTTTCTCCCTGAATCGGTTCCAACATCACAGCGCAGGTTTCTGGACGAATTGCCTGCTCTAATGCGTCCAAATCCCCTAGAGGAACTGCCGAAAAACCTTCCGGTAGCGGCATAAAAGGTTTTTGATATTTTTCCTGCGCGGTAGCAGCCAATGAGCCTAATGTACGGCCATGAAAGGAATTTTTCAGAGTAATGATGTGATATTTTTCGCCCTTTCCCCACTTACGAGCCAACTTAATCGCCGCTTCATTGGCTTCAGCACCGCTGTTACAAAAGAATGCTTTTCCCAACCCACTTTTTTCTACTAATAATTTAGCAAGCTTTACCTGATTCTCAATCCAATATAGATTAGAGCAATGCAACAGTTTTTCACTCTGTTCCTGAATTGCTTTCACAACCGCCGGATGACCATGACCCAAAGAGTTTACTGCAATTCCAGCCACTAAATCCAAATAACGTTTTCCATCCAAATCCCAGACATAGCAACCTTCGCCTCTGTCAATCACAATCGGCAGCCGTCCATAGGTATTCATCACATACTTCTGTCCATCTGCAATCACTTGCTCTGTTGTCTGACTCATTTTATCTCGGCTCCTTTTACGACCATGGTACCGATCCCCTCGTCAGTAAACAGCTCCAAAAGCATACTGTGCTCCAAACATCCATCTACAATGTGTACGCTGTTCACCCCGCCGCGAATAGCCTCCATGCAGCAGTCCACTTTAGGAATCATTCCTCCACGAATTACACCTTTTTTCTTATAATCTTCTGCTTTCTCAAAGTCTAAAACGGAAATCACATTGTCATTGTCATCCTGCACTCCGTTAATATCCGTGAGCAGGAACATTTTATCTGCTTTCAGGCTAGCTGCAATACTGCCAGCAGCAGAATCAGCATTGATATTATAAACTTGCCCCATTTCATCACAGCCAATAGGAGAAATTACCGGAATATAATCATGGGCAATCGCCTGATTGATCAGTTCCGCATTAATACCGCTCACTTCCCCCACAAACCCTAAATCTATTTCCTCTCCATCTACAACCATTTCTTTTTTATGCGCTGTAATTGTACCGCCATCCACACCACTAATACCTAGGGCTTTGCCACCCAATTTTTGAATCATGGCCACGATTTCCTGATTGATACGTCCCACCAAAACCATCTGCGCAACTTCCATGGTATCCTTGTCTGTCACACGTAAACCGTTGACAAACTCAGGCTCACCACCATTTTTTTCAACCCAATAATTGATTGCAGGTCCACCACCATGCACAATCACTGGGTTGATTCCTACAAATTTCATCAGCACAATATCAGAAATTACTTTTTCTTTCATAATTTCATTGTGCATGGCATGACCGCCATATTTGATTACCACCGTTTTTCCAGAGAATTTTTTAATATATGGCAGAGCCTCCACCAATACCTGTGCTGTTTTCATTGCTTTCTCCAAAAGATCAACCCCTAAATTTATATTTATAATTTCTCATCTGATATTCTATCTGCGATACCGATAAAATAAATCAATCGCCTGCTCTTACACAATCTAGGCTACATCTCCTACTCAACTTCTATAATCAGCATTAATTTTTACATAATCGTATGTCAGATCACAGCCCCATGCAGTGGCCTCGGCGTCACCCATATTGAACTTCACTAAAATTTTTACCTTTTTTTGTTTTAGGGTTTCTGTTGCCTTTGCTTCGTCAAATTCCAGTCCCATACCATTTTGTGCTACCTGTACATCACCGATAAAAATGTTTACTTTGTCAGGATCAAACTGCGCGCCCGAATATCCCGCCGCGCAAGCAATCCTTCCCCAGTTGGCATCATTACCATAAATGGCCGTTTTCACCAGACTGGAAGCAATAATGGCTTTAGCTGCTAAGCGCGCATCCGCTCTGCTCACTGCACCCATTACAGTACATTCCACCAATTTGGTTGCGCCTTCACCGTCTCCAGCAATTTTTTGTGCCATCGCGATACAGATTTCCCGCAGTGCTTGTTTGAACGCGGGGAAATCCGGACTGGATTCGGTGAGCAGTTCATTACCCGCCTGTCCATTTGCCAAAATCACAACCATATCGTTTGTGCTAGTATCCCCATCTACAGAAACCATGTTGAAGCTATCGTCGATATTTGTTTTGAACGCTGCCTGCAAAGCTTTATTGTCAATATTTACATCTGTAGTAATAAAGCCTAACATAGTGGCCATATTGGGATGAATCATTCCAGAGCCCTTAGCCATCGCACCAATCGTTACTACTTTGCCGTCAATACGCAACTGCACCGCCATCTCCTTACAGACGGTATCCGTTGTCATAATCGCCTTTGCCGCATCATGACCGCCATCGGCATACAGTGCCTTGCTCACTTTTTCCACACCGGCCTTTAATTTTTCCATTGGCAAGGGCATTCCAATCACACCAGTAGAAGCTACTACAACATCATCTTTAGCAATTCCCAGTGCTTCCGCAGTCCAATCAGACATCTGCCGTGCCTGCTCCATGCCCTTCGTCCCCATTCCGGCATTGGCAATACCGCTGTTCACTACAATAGCCTGTGCAGTTCCATTGGCTATATTCTGCTCCGTCACCTGCAAGGGCGCTGCCTTAAACTTGTTCAACGTATATACCGCTGCCGCCTGCGCTGGTACCTTTGAATAAACGATAGTCAAATCGCTGCGTCCAATATATTTAATTTCTGCGGCTACAGCTGCGGCAGTAAACCCTCGTGGACTGGTCACAGAACCATTTTCCAATATATTCATTCTATTCTCTCCTTTTATGACATTACGGATACATTACACCATAACGCAAACCCATTCCTTCATCCAGCCCCGTCAGTAGATTCATATTTTGAATTGCCTGACCGCAGGCTCCTTTTACCAGGTTGTCAATACAGGACACCACCACGATTCGTTTGGTGCGCTCATCCCAAATGGGTACCATATCGCAATAATTTGAGCCTTGTACCAGCTTCGTGCATGGCATATCATCTTTGCTGCGCACACGTACAAATTCTTCCCCATCATACATCTCATGGTAAGCCGCTTCCAGCATTTCCTGGGTCAAGTCTGTTTTTGTTGCCTGCATGGTAATGGTGGATAAAATTCCTCTGTTTAACGGTACCAGATGAGGATTAAAACTAATAAGCAATGGATGTCCCGCCAAAGCGCTTAGTTCTTGCTCAATTTCCGGCGTATGGCGATGAGCCGCTACCTTATATGCGGACAGATTGTCATTACAGTCAGGGAAATGGGTATTCTGTGTTAAACTTTTTCCCGATCCAGTCACACCGGACTTACTGTCACAAACAATCGTGTCCAGTTTCACCCAGCCTTTTTTCAAAAGTGGCGCCAATCCCAAAATAATACTGGTAGGATAGCAGCCAGGGTTTGCTATCAATTGTTGTCCTTTAATTTTCTCCCGGTAAAGCTCCGGCAAACCATATACAATATCCGGTAATACTTCCGGCCAAGCATGTTCTGCGCCATACCAGGTCTGATAGGTTTCGTAATCGCGCAGACGGAAATCCGCCCCTAAATCAATCACCTTTTTGCCCATAGCAACCAGTTCTTTCGCCATAGCGGAAGACGCACCATGAGGCAATGCCAAAAATACAACATCACATTGTGCATAATTTTCCGCTTTAATTTCACATTCCACTAAATTCATATATTCAAACAGCTGTCGGTGCACCACAGATACCGGATTCCCCACATTGCTGCGGGATGATGCCGCCACAATCTTCACTTCCGGATGGTTCAGCAATAGACGAATCAATTCCCCGCCTGTGTAACCGGTCACACCTACAATCCCAACTTTTACAGTCATATTCTTTCCCTCCTTGGAAAATATAAAAATAAGTATACATCTTTATGCATAATCATGCAAGAAGATTTCTCCATCTTTTTGAAAGAATTTACATTATTTATAGATTCTCTTGTTCTCCTAAAATATCCCGCATTTCTCTTTCTGGCATATAGTAAGAATGTCCCTTGCATCTAAGCCAGTTTCGCAGTATTATTTTATAATACTAAGAAGAAAATTACAATGGGTATCCGCAAATAAGACCAACAGGAGGAATTTTTTATGAATGCAGAAATTTTATGCATTGGCACAGAATTACTTTTAGGCAATGTCGTCAACACCAACGCCACCTATCTCGCTCAGCAATTGGCGCGGCTGGGCATTTCAGTATACCACCACAGCGTTGTCGGGGACAACGCCCAACGTTTAGCAGATACATTGCGTATTGCCTTTCAGCGTGCCGACCTGGTAATCACTACTGGAGGTTTGGGGCCTACGTATGATGACTTATCCAAAGAAACCATCGCCAGCTATTTTCACCGTCCTTTGGTACTCCACCAGCCATCTTTGGACAATCTCCACGCATTTTATGCCAGTAGAGCCCGTAAAATCACACCTAACAATGAAAAGCAGGCCTATCAACCTGAAGGAGCTATAGTTTTTACCAATCATAGCGGTACAGCACCGGGAGCTGCCATTGAAGAAAACGGCAAGATAGCTATTATGCTGCCTGGTCCACCCAGAGAAGTAAAATTGATGTTTGAACGAGAAGTACTGCCTTACCTACAAAAATTTTCTGATCATATCATTGTTTCTCGCAATCTGCAACTATTTGGCATCGGAGAATCTCAAGTGGAAGCCCTTTTAAAAGAAATTATGATTCAAAACACCAATCCAACATTAGCTCCCTACGCCAAGGAAGGCGAAGTGAATCTGCGCATTACAGCCTCTGCATCCTCTGCCGAAGAAGGCTATGCTATGATGGAGCCATTGATGGAGCAAATCAACCAGGTAGCAGGAAACTATATTTATGGTATTGACGTGCCCGATTTACAAACTGCTTTAGTGAACTATCTTTTAGAACACCATATCACCGTTTCAGCGGCAGAAAGCTGCACCGGCGGGCTAGTGTCCAAGTCCATCACTGACATTGCCGGATGCTCAGATATTTATCCCGGCGGTGTATGCTCCTACTCTAACGAAATGAAAATGAAATGGCTGAACGTACAAGCCTCTACGTTAGAAACTCACGGCGCAGTATCAAAAGAAACCGCTCTGGAAATGGCCCAGGGAATTCGCTTTGCCACTGGCTCCGATCTAGCCGTCAGCACTACCGGTGTTGCCGGTCCTGGCGGCGGTAGCGCAGAAAAACCGGTAGGCTTGGTATATGTCGCAGTTGTCGGAGAGAACTATCAACATGTAGAAAAGCTCAACATTTCTTACGGAGAACAGACCACCCGCGCCATGATTCGGCAGCGCGCTACCAAAAACGCATTGTACCAATTGCTGCAAGCTGCTAAAGCAATTTCCCAAACAAATCAATAAAACAGCTCTGTTTTATAAACAGTGCAAACGCGGCGTTTCTCGCTTCTATTACAGAAAACAGGGACGCTGCGTTTTCTGCCCCATGCTGCACGCCAAAGGAAAAAACTTTGCAGGACATTCTCTGACCCTTTTGTGATAGTGCTTCTTTCACTGCCTGCACTCCGCAATGTTTTGCTGAAAAATTTGAGCACACTTTTCTTTTCCCTTCTGTGAAAAAATTTTAGCGCTACAAAAATGAAGATATTTTACAAGACGTTCTGTGATTCTGGAGGTACAATTGATGTAAAAAGGAGCGAAAGTACGTGAAGAGAGAAACAAGGACGGTAATTTATGATGATGAATTAAGAATAGAAGCCTACCGTTTTGAAGGTATTGTGCAGCCCTTCCCCAACCATTTCCATGAACATTATGTAATCGGGTTTGTCGAAAAAGGTCAGCGCATTCTATCCTGTAAGCATAAAAAATACTGCATAGAAAAGGGCAATGTCGTACTTTTCAACCCGGGTGATAACCATGCGTGTGTTCAAAATGACGGAGGAACTTTTGATTATCGTGGTTTTCATATTTCCAAAAATATCATGCTTGAACTAGCAGAAGAAGTAACAGGGAAACGGGAGCTTCCCGGATTTTCCCCAAACGTCATTTATAATGAAGAAATTACCTGTTATCTGTACCCCCTTCACGAGATGTTAATGAAGGGCGCCGCTGATTTTGGAAAAGAAGAAAATCTCTTATTTCTTATCTCCGCACTGATACAGAATTATGGACAGCCCTTTGAATGCTGCGTGCCCGAATGCCGGCAGGAAATTGAGAAGGCCTGCGAGTTTATCCGGCAACATTTTCACGAACGGATTTACCTAGACCAGATCTGCCGTTATGCCGGCTTGAGTAAATCCACCCTATTGCGGGCGTTTACAAAATCGAAAGGTATCACGCCGTACCGGTATTTGGAAACCATCCGCATCAACGAGGCAAAAGCATTGCTGGGAAAAGGTGTGCAGCCCATAGAAGCCGCCATGCAGACAGGCTTTTCAGACCAAAGTCATCTCACAAATTATTTCAATCGTTTCATCGGGCTTTCCCCCGGTATTTATCGCGATATATTTTTTGATAAAAATAAGCACGAGGAGTGGCAAGATGAAAAATAAAACGACTGCTGGACATTTAGCGGCGCTATTAACAATTGTTATCTGGGGAACAACCTTTATCTCTACTAAAATCCTATTGACTGATTTTCAACCTGTAGAAATTCTGTTCTTTCGTTTTGTTATGGGCTTTTTAGTTTTATGTACAGCTTACCCCCGAATATTAAAAACTGCAAACTTTAAACAGGAATTGGTTTTTGCCCTCGCAGGACTGTGCGGTATCTGCCTATACTACCTATTAGAAAACATCGCTTTAACCTTTACCATGGCCTCCAATGTAGGAGTAATCATATCCATCGCTCCGTTTTTTACAGCAATTCTGGCCCATTTGTTTATCACATCAGAAGAAAAATTACACTCGCAATTTTTTGTCGGATTTGCCGTTGCAATGGTGGGAATCATTTTAATCAGCTTGAATGGTCAAAAATTAGCGCTTAACCCTATAGGCGATTTTCTCGCGGTTGTTGCCGCTTTTGTGTGGGCTTGCTATTCCATCTTGACAAGAAAAATCAGCAGTTTCGGTTATCCCGTTATTCTCTCCACCCGCCGAACATTCTTCTATGGAATTTTATTTATGATACCGGCATTGTTCATCTTCGATTTCCAGGCGGAGCTTTCCCGATTCACCAATATCACATACCTATTCAATATTCTCTATTTGGGATTAGGCGCTTCTGCACTCTGCTTTGTCACATGGAATTTTGCCGTAAAGGAATTGGGCGCAATAAAAACCAGCGTGTATATCTACATGGTTCCTGTCATCACAGTTGTTACGTCTGTTTTAATTTTGCATGAACAGCTAACCTTGTCCACAGGAATAGGAACGACTTTGACTTTGATAGGATTATTCCTGTCGGAACATAAGACAAAAGGCTCTGAAAATGAGCCTATCAAATGATAGCGTATAGTACTTAAAATATAGTACAACGCTATTTATGCTTAACTTAACAACATCGACCTAAAAGGGAATATATCATTGATCTAACTTTTGAGAATCGGTACAAAACAGTACCCTTGTTAAAGTGCAAAAAACAGAAAGAGTTTTTTACTTTCATGTTCTTTTGTACATGATAGAGCGAGACTGTTGTAAAAATCATTAAATTAGATGATTTTTACAACAGTCTCGCTCTATCATGTCATTAAGTTAAAAAATACCCTGTTTTTATTTGTCTCACTTCATTGTAGTCAACCAATTCAACCAAAAACACTAAGGCAAGAAAAAGTTACTATTTAATAACGCTACTTTTTCTTATAAAATCATATTCCCCAACGGAATACCCACTACAATGGCTAAAATGAAACATAAAATGAGATGCATAATTCCATTTATATAACCGTCTTTCGGCGTTAACGAATTATGCCCAAAGATTAGAGCAGCATTCATACTTGCTGCTGGTGTTGCAAACGCAAATGTTAATGCCCACGTAATACACATATACAGTGTAGCCGCATTCCCACCCATGGAGGAAAGCAATGGACACAGAACCGGGATTAGAATAATCGCTACAATCATATTATGCACAAATTGTGTTGTCACTCCAATTACAACAGTACAAGCTGCAACAAAAACAACTAAGTTCATATTAGTAAGAATTGGCATTAAAAATCCCATCATTGTAGTCATAATCCCACATTCTTCTGCATTAAAAGCTGCTGCTAGTGGTGTAGACGCAACCAATAACCAAATTACATCCCATGGAATTGTTCCTGCTGCCTTCTGCATATCTACGTAGGGCGTCCCATCTGTTCGTTTAATCCCACTTAAGATTACTAATACAACGGTTAATACCCCTAAAATTCCCAGCTCAAGAATCCTACTTGACAATGCGAGCTTTGGAACGATAGACGGAATTAACATTACAACTAAAAAACCAATTAGTAATGATAGACCGAATTTTTGGTCAACTGTCATCTTCGGGCATTTTTTGTCGCGATACATTTCTGAAACAGCGGCAATTTGGGTCAGATCCAAACGAAGGATAAATTTTGCAACTACCATAATAATAACAACGTATAAATTAATCATAATCATTTGCCAAAATGTATAAGGAAGTGTCGCAATTGTACTTTCCATTCCTTTTTGATAAAAAGCAAGATACATAACAGGTCCTGAGAAAAACGGGAACATATAGCTTGATATAATAAAGATTACCATTAATGCCGGCAACATAAAGGAAAGAAATTTATTATGTCCTTCATAGCCAGCTTCTTTTGACAAAGTAACAACGATTTCCCAAAGCATAAACAAACCTACCCATTGTGCCTGTAACACTGCTAATAATTCCATCCCAAGCAGCAGTACCAACACCAACATCCAGGGCCGTCCAACTATAATTTTTCTACTCATCAACCATTCTGTCAACCAGATTGTAACACCAGTTCTGCTCATTGCCCCAGAAAAGATAAACATGATAATCGTCGTCGGTACTAAAAAATACGCAAAACCGTCCACATAAGCTTGTTGAACGTTCGTGAAACCAATTAAAGAAAGGGCCAAAATCGAAAATAAACTAGGAAAAATTAATCCTAACGTAAGCCATCCATAAATTGAACCAATAAAAACGCCTAAACATTTCATACCCAGTTCTGTAATTTCACCAAAGGGCTGTAAAAAACCTATTCCAAAAGTAATTAATATATATATAATCAAATTTACATAGTATGCTTTATTTTTGCTAATTGCCGACAACATAATTCCCTTCATCTCCTTTATAATTACATTGTTTCTTTGTATTTTGAGGGGCTGTCACTTATTGCGGCAACCCCTTTTACAATCGCCCAAAAACAGTTTACATATCTTTGCTCAGTATCTGATATATCGGCGCACCTTCGCACTGTCTTGGCATCCGTACACCACCTAGTAATGCCACGGTTGGAGCTACATCTACTTCTCTGATAATACGATCTGTTTGATAATCTTCTTTAATTCCATTACCAGCTGCCATAAAGATGGGGGATACAGAAGTATCAGCAAACCCAAATGTGGTAGATAATGCATCACCGTGATCACGATTGTATCCTTCACTCATCCATACGCAAATGTCACCGCACTCTGGACCACCATATCCTAGTAATACCGCATCTTTATTTCGTAAAGCCAAAGCCACAACTCTCTTTCCAGTTTCCGGATCCTTATAACCATACAGCGCAGTCATAATTTCCTCTTCCAGCTCATATTGATCAGTTGGATCCACAATTCCATGTTCTGTGCGGCCAATCAAATTCAAATAAATATTGTTCCCACGACAAGCTACAGCTTTTGTTTTACTCCAATCTATTTCGTGAAGCAAATTTCCATTCTCATCACGCAGTAATTCCGTAAAACCGATCTCATGCATCAAACCAGCGTTAATTCCAGATGGATCACCCATCAGCTGTACTTCATGTTCTGGGCATATCTGACCATGATCAGATATAATCAAAATTGTCCAACCCTCATCCAACAAATGCATAAAACGTCCAACATAATTATCTGTTTGCACATATACTTCTTTAAATAATTGCTGATATCGTTCTGGTGACAAATTATTGTGCCCTTTACGCAAAAATTTCACAATCATATGTCCTTCCAAATCCACATTGTGGAAATGAGAGAAAATTACATCATAACGATCCTCTTTTATCAAATATTGCAAAGCATCTGCCTGCCACTCAGCGCCAGCAGTCCAATTGGCAAACATACAATCACGAATCAACTGTTCATCACCAGCACCCAGCAAGCTGGTTGGTTGTGAATATCCAACATTTTCTACAATTTCTTTATATAAACTCTTTGGATGCCATACTGCATCATTATCAATGTTCATGCCGGCGGAAATCCACATTTTAATATAATCCCCTTCCGGAGACAATTCTAAAATCCGCATATTGCGATTTGCCATGTAATGAACATCTTTTTTATAAGAATCATCTACAATATCTTTTGTAAATACCCCTTCTTTTAATACAACCATTGGCTCTGTTTCTTTTTTGGAGTGATACACCGCAACTCTGTCATAAACGCCCTCTTCATTTTTTAAAATCAAACAAGGCCGGCGCACCATGCCGTCACCATGCAACATCACAAATTCTTTTGCATCTGCTGGGGCATCTGCCCAGTTTACCGCATCCTTAATTGGAGAATGAATTACATCAAACGGACTGTCGGACAAAGCACCTTCACCGTCCGATTCTGTTAATAATACAATGCGGTTAATAGCGCTTCCGTTATAACTTGTATCAAAGAACAAGTTCACGCCATCTTCACCAATCTCCAAATCCTCAATAACACAAGGAACTTTGCCATCCGAAGCAGCACGGCGACGATATAAAACTTCTGTCGTTTTTGTGCTTGCTACCAATAATTTTTCTGAATCAACAACGCCGCCACCCATATTTACAAATCCTGGCTGAGTACCATCTACAACATGCAAATTTGGACTATCAGAACTTGGCGGCCAAGCAGAGCCAGGCCAATGCCATACTAATGTTCTTCGCCCTTCTTCGGCAAAAACATTCCATAATTGCTCTGCCTTGCAACGACGAGAATCTAAATTATAACAAGTTCCATCAATCCCAATCTGACCCATAAAATCTGTGATTCCATGTGTCACTGGATAAGCCCCTGTTGCCAAAGTTGTCCACATAGGCGGCGTAATTGTCGGCTGCCCACCCAACATCACTAAATCTTTTCTGCATGCGCCTCTTTCGATAAATTTTTTGATATTGGGCATTACCCCTTCATCTACATACTTACGTGTTAGCTTAGGGTCCAAGCCATCAATCCCTAATACTAAAATTTTCTTTGCTAATGCCTGACGATCAACCGTCATATAAATCCCTCCTCAAAAAATTAGTTCATGTGTTTCTTTACACTTTCAATATATAATTTCTTTTAATATTTTTCAAACATTTAATTTATGCTACCTCAATGGTTGACAACCCGCGGTTGTTGTTCTATTATATAGTTCATGTACCAAAACTGCCTATTATAGCAAACAGGGAGGTTAAATCACTTTGCGTTTGGAACAACTACAGTATTTAAAAATAACTGCCAACTGTCATTCTATGCGAAAGGCCAGCGAACTTCTGCATATCTCTCAACAAAATATCAGCAAAGCAATTTGCAACCTAGAGGAAGAGTTAGGGGTACAACTTTTTAATCGTACAACTTCTGGAGTGTTTTTGACACAAGAAGGAGAAAAAGTATATCTCCTAGCTTGTGAAGTCTGCGACCGTACAGAGCGGATTTCCAGTATGTTTCACACACCCATTCAAAACTCACAATATAAAAAAATGAAAGGATCTTTTTCTATAGTTTCTGTACCTGGTTACAGTCTTTTCTTCTATAACACACTTTTGGAATTACGCGAACTTTGCCCAAAACTTTCTCTTGAGTTAAAAGAGCGAGAAGCATTAGATGTAATTGATTATGTGCTCCAAAACAAGTTGGAATGTGCTTTAACGACTTTGGATAACCAATTTCGTCTTATCACCAATCCAAACTTTTGGCAACAATATGATGTATTTCTTCTCCGAAATGATTACTTAAAAGTACTGACAACTCTAGCCTCTCCCCTATTGCAATACCAGAGTATTTCCAACAAACAGTTGGCTCAATATCCCTTAATTATCTATAATACATCAAACCAGCATAAGCCATTGATTCAACAATTGTTAGAGCAAGAAGGTATTAAATATAAAAATTTAATCTTCTCTGATAGTCAAAGCATATTCAATACGGCTATCATCCAACAAACTGCAATTTCGCTTTCATCAGACTTGATCTTTAAGTCCTCAATTCGTCGAAATATCGATGAGCTAGTTCTTTTACCAATGGTTCACAAAATTCCTATCGTACACGTCTATATCAAAAAAAAAGAATTATCTGTGATTGGCCAATTATTTGATCGGCTTTTATTGTCTAGTCTTCAGGAGTTTGGCCTTATTCCTTACAAAATTGTACACCCATGAAATATTACAGCTATTTCTTCCATCTTCTTAACCGCTATAAATAAAAAAATCAGCGCCGTATTCGCTCTGATATGTATCCTCATTTTCTATGCGCTTACATTTTACGAGCAGGCGCGTTTTTTATTTTGCAGAAGCTTTTCTCATCAAAAATACATGACTTTCCCCTTTTTACACATACTACATATCAAAAAGGAGGAATTTCCATGAAGTATTTCATCTTCCGTAAAAACCACTGTAGATTGATTTCCATAGTACTTTGCGCGGCTCTTGTAGCAATTATCCCCACGCCGCAGCAAGAGCAAGCTCATGCCGCCAGCGGCACCTATGGAAAAAATGATGTGATGGTTCTGGCAAAAATGATTCACGGGGAAGCACGAGGCGAATCTTATGTGGGCAAGGTCGCTGTAGGCGCTGTCATTCTCAATCGGGTAAAAGATAAAAAATTTCCTGACAGCGTATACAGCGTATGCTTCCAGCCTGGCGCTTTCGACGCTGTGGCGGACGGTCAATATTATCTAGAACCCAACCAGTCCTCTATCAATGCCGCCAAGGCTGCCATAAACGGTTGGGATCCCACCTATGGTGCGTTATATTACTGGAATCCTGCCACCGCCACCAGTAAATGGATTTGGTCCCGTAAAATTATTACGCAAATCGGCAAACATGTATTTGGAGTGTGACCTATGAAACGAGAAAATCATCTATTATTAGCGGTTATTAGTTTGCTAATTTTGCTCCTTTTAGGTACATTCTGGTGGGGCAACCGCAAGATTGAACAATTGGAATCCCAACAGCAAGTCGTTGCCTATCAGGCCGAAGGTCAATACCAACGCAGCTTCGGTGGTCTTTCTGATTCAATCAGCGCCATGAATGAACAGTTGGCACAGCTTTTGGTCACTACCAGTCAAGAACAACTGCTGCTGGGACTGTCCAGCTTGTGGCGGGAGGTATACAACGCAATCAATCATCTGGGCGGACTGCCTGTGGCCATGAATGAGCTGGAAAGCACCGATTTGCTTTTAAACGACGTCGCCGAGTACAGCTATTACCTGTTGCGCAAAAACGTGTTGCAGCAAAAGCCATTGTCCCAACAGGATTGGGACCAGTTGGAGGAATTTTATAACCGTTCCCGCGTTGTGCAAAATGAACTGGAGCAACTCGAAAGTCGCATCTTAAATGAGAATGTCCAACTTTCACTCATTTCCCTGGAGGACGAAGAAAGCGCATTGGCCACGACCTTTCGCAGTATCGAATCCCAAGTACACGCTTTTCCTGAACTAAAATTTGAAGAGGGCGTACGCCGGATTGAACCAGAGCCTCGCGCCATTGCAGGAGAGCAAATCACCCAGATTGAAGCAGTGACCTCGGCCGATACTTTCTTAGATATGCTGTTAATCAAACATGGTCCGGGCAAAGTAGAGTTTACCTCCCAAGACACCAAAATTCCTATCTATGGAGTGCGCTATCAAAATGAATCGGAAGACACGATTCTTTATGTAGAGGTGAGCCAAAAAGGGGGACAAGTACTGCAGTTCTATCAAACCAGAGAAGTAGCCCAGTCTAATTATGACACAGAGGATGCCATTGCACAGGCTAAAAATCTTTTAAACGAGCTTCACTTTTCCGATATGGCCTGCGTAGATGTAATCCTTGATGAAAACATCGTGGATTTAACCTTCGTACCCAAAATGGACGGCATTTACATTTACTCCGACATGGTCAAGCTGCAAATCGCTTTAGATGACAACACATTGCTCAATTTTGATCAGACCAGCTACGCAACACGCCATTACCAGCGTCAGATCCCAGCCCCTGTTCTCAGCAAAGAGCAAATCCTGCAAAACCGAAATCCCAATTTTCAAGTGGAAACGGTCCGGCTAGCGCTCATCACAGACGAATATAGTATCAATGAAATTCTCACCTATGAAATACAAGGCACTGTCGTAGATGAAACCTTCTCTGTTTTTGTAGATGCTGCAACTGGTCAGGAAATTCGCATCGTGCGTCGTTGACATTGTTTCTCTAAAGATCTTATCCATGCCAATTAAATAATTTTATGTACAAATCTCAAAATAGCTCTTATATAGAGGCGAAAAAAAGATTATAATGTAAGTATAAAGAATTTATTGGCGCTTTATGACTTGTCATCTTATTAATTTTCCGTTGGTGAAAATTTTTATGAAAAGGCTGTCGCACTAAACATTTACCGTCTGTAGACGGCGTTCCTGCGGCAGCTCTTTTTATCTCTTTTTCTATTGCGCCAAACATTTGTTGCAAAGGAGGGAGCACTATGTTTCAAATTGGTGATTATATCATTTATCGCAACACCGGTGTGTGCCAGGTAGTACAAATCGGTATTCCGGAAAATTTTTCTATATTAGATTCGGACGTACAATATTATTTCCTAGAGCCATTGCGCGGCTCTGGCGTTATTTACATTCCTGTAAATTCCACTGTATTCATGCGACCTGTCATCAGCAAAGAGCAGGCAATGGAGCTAATTGCCTCCATTCCCACCATTCCAGAACAGCCTGACTACACCAAAGACCAGAAGGCATTACATGAACATTACAAAACCTTATTGCAAAGTCATGATTGTACAGCATTGATTCAATTAATTAAAAATATTCACAAAAAAAGCGCTGTACTGACCGCCAAAGGAAAAAATGCAGGTAAAACCGATCTGCAATATAAAAAGCAGGCCGAAACTCTGCTGCATGAAGAACTCTCCATCGCACTAGGTATTCCTGTAGAAGAAGTACCCGCTTATATTCGCAGCCAAATAGAAAATACCTCACTGGCATAGACATCACACCGATCGTCGGGCTCAATTATTACAACTATAATTGTCCCTCCTGATCGGTTTGTTTTGTTTGCAAATATGCAATATATTTTTCCCCCCACTGCTGTAAACTACCCAATACCGGCATAAATTGCAGTCCAATTTCGCTTAGACTGTATTCTACCTTAGGTGGAACCTGCAAATATTCTTTGCGTATTACCAAACCATTTTGCTCCATCTGCTTCAGCTGTTTGCTCAGTGTCGCGTGGGTCATTTCCGGCATTCTGCGCAGCAATTGATTAAAACGCACCGATCCGTCACTGAGATAATGCATAATCAGAATACACCATTTTCCCTGCAGCACCTTCTGCGCCGTAAAATAAGGACATCTTCCAAACAAATCTTCACCCATTATACTTCCTCCCACTACCATATAATCTACATGGCTCTGTTTCCTACTATCATACCGCTGCATTTCCTGCACGTAAACCAGTTTCTTCTTTATTTTACTCCGTTCACTGACCATAATGAAACTGCACAGTCTGATTCGTTGCACGCTAAGTGCTTTTTGCAAGTTTTGGCATAATTGAATTTTACCACAGACAAAGAGCTCAGTCGACTGCTCCACAGCCTTCTGAGCTCCCTATTATTGCGCTGTTTTACTACAGCCCCTCCAATTTTCTATCATAATTTTCCATACCGTTATTGCACATTTTTCGTCAATTATATTTGTAATGCCAGTTCTGTCGCCTGCCGAATCGCCTCTAAAGCCTGACCGGCCTTTTGGGCATCGCCAATTGTATAAAGTTCTGAAATTTGTCCGCTTAGTTCGGCTTCCAATGGATGATAATCTTTGCTCCCTAACGCTAAAACGACTGTATCATAACCTCTCACTTCCTCAACCATACCATTTCTCTCATACTGTACGCCATCAGCATAAAATTTTAATATTTTAGAGTTTACCGAAAACTGCACCTTATTTTTCTCTAATCTTTCCATCAATGCAACTTTCGACACGGCATTCATGTCATTGGCAATCTCAGCAGCCAGCTCCATAATAAGAACGTCTTTTTTATGATATGTGCTCAAAAAATCTGCTGTTTCAGCTCCAACCATCCCCCCGCCAGCGATTAGAATTTTTTCACCAAAAGGTCTCTTTCCTGAAAGAATATCCGTTGCATTCACCAGATCCGGACATCCTATACCTTCAATCGGAGGGTAAAAAGGCTGACTTCCTGTTGCAAGAATGACGACATCTGGCTTTACTTCCAAAATACGTTCTGCATGCACCTCGGTGTGAAACTGATAGGTCACGCCAAAAATACATCCCATCTTATAGTAATACTGCAGCGGCTTTACCAAGTCTGCTTTGCCTGGAGGATATGCCGCAACGGCAAATTGTCCTCCGATATGTTTTTCTTTTTCATATACTGTAACATCGTGCCCTCTTTTAGCCAATATCCAGGCAGCCTGTAAACCGGCCGGACCCGCTCCTACAATACAAATTTTTTTAACTTGATCAGCAGGCTTTATCTGTAATTCTGCTTCTCGTCCTACAAAAGGATTCACCAGACAGGTTAATGCCTTTCCCGTTAAAAGGTTCTTCGTACAACCCTGGTGACATCCTATACAGGAGTAGATCTCATCATACCTTCCATCCCTTGCTTTCTGCATAAAATGGGGATCGGCAATAGATTCTCTGCCAAAAGCGATCAAATCTACCCGATTGCTAGAAAGCAATTCTTCTGCTATGTAAGGATCATTCACCTTACCTGCCACAATCACTGGAATCTGCAGAGACTTTTTAATATCTTCAGCGTATTTTGCAATATAAGCAACAGGATAATCACTGCTTCCCCAAAATGTTTCCGTCGAATAATTTCCTACAGAAATATTAAGCGCATCAACGCCTGCTGCCTCCAACATTTTTGCCATGACACGAGCCTCTGGCAATGTAATTCCGCCTACACACCATTCTTCCGCACTCATTCTAAAAAGAATGGGATAGTCTTTCCCCAAACGGTTTTTAATCTCAGCAACGATCAACAAAGGAAAACGCATCCTGTTTTCTAAAGAGCCGCCAAATTCGTCCGTCCTTTTATTCGAATATGCCGACATAAATTGGCAGAGCAGATATCCATGCGCTCCGTGAATTTCTATGGCATCTATCCCAGCCTTTTTGGCCCGCTCTGCTCCGTCTCCAAATTTTTTTACCAAATCATATACTTCTTCCGTCCGCAACGCTCTCGGTAATTCCTTCATCTTAGGACATGCTATGCTGGAAGCCGCTACTGGCTGCGCATCATTAAAAATGGTCAGGGTCTGCCGTCCGGGATGCTGTAACTGTACGCAAATTTTACAATCCTCTGCATGCACAGCTTCCGCTAAACGCTTGAATCCCTCAATCTGTTCATCCTTCCATAAACCGGGAGTGGTAAACGCCGTTTTCCCATCTGGTGTAACGGCAGTCACTTCAACAGTCAACAAAGCAAATCCGCCTCTGGCTTTTTCTCTATGATAAGCAATCAGGCGATCATTGACTGCACATTCTGTTGTAGTAAACCCTGTTCCCATAGCTGATACGATGCCTCTATTTTTTAACTGCATTGTTCCAATTGAAATCGGTGTAAAAAGTGTAGCATAGTTCTCCATAAAAACCTCCATACTCTGTTAAAATACAACTTTCCTAAAAAACGGTGTCTATTTACAAACAAATTCATAAATAGACACCATGTTTTATCCTCTCGCTTCAACTATATTGCATCTGTTTCTATAAAAATCATCCCAACCAAGCGCCTTATTCTAGCCCCAAAAGACGCACTGCATTATTGTACATAACATCTTCCAAGGTTTCTTCGGTCATGCCATTTTTCTTCCATCCCTCCACAATAGACTCCAAGGAGTTAATTGGATATGCTGTCCCAAATACAATTTTGTCCCTTAAGGAGCCATTTGCCGCAGTCACATAATCCTGATAACCGGGAATGGTATCAATGGCATAGCAGTCTGGAGAAATATAAACATTTGGCCGATTCAGAGCAATATGACAAATTTCTGTAATAAATGGATAGCCTCCATGCACAATGATAAAATTCAATTTTGGAAATCTCACAGCAATTCTATCTAAATCATTTGGATAATATAAATCCTGTTCCGGTACAAATAGTCCACCAAATTGCAGCATAACAGGAACTTGAATTTCCTGACAGCGCTGATAAATTGGGAATACACGTTCATCATCCACATGCATAGGTTCACTACCAAAAGCCAGCTCCATGACAATTCCGACACAGGGCCCCTCTACTACATATTTTTCAATTTCTGCTAAACATTTCTCAGTTCCTTCTAACGGATCAATTCCCGCAAAACAGATAAATCGTCCGGGATAATCCTGCAGCAAATCAATCAAATCATCATTGTTGTCACTCTGCCCTTTGCGGACTGGCACAACTCCTTTTTCGATACCCAACGCGTCCATTTCTGCAATCAATTCATCCATCGACAAGTTCCTTGCAGAAGAAGGAATGTCAGTACCCATTTTTCTGGCAATCTCCGCAGTATCTGTTTCTATGTTCACAAATAAACCAACATCTTTGAATCTTTTGTAAGGGGGCCGCAATCTAAAATCAATAATCTTCATAATAAATTCCTCCATTTCATTTTTTTATTCTATTGAGTTAAACTATATAAGCAACCATACCCTCATCGGTTATAATAACAGCAACCAACTCTAGGAATGGTTGTCATACGCAATTCTGTTTCATTTTAACAGCACCATTTTTACATTAATCCAATAAAGTTCCAATACATAAAGCCAAACGTAATCATCCAGATGAAACAAAGCACCGCTTTCATACTATATACCTTAATCCAATCACGCATAGGAATCAGACCCAAAGTATACACGAATAATGGCCAGGCTGATTCATAAGGAAGAATGAAATTGCTAACGCCATTGAAGAAGCAATACATTGCCGGATGAATTCCATACCCTAATTCTGTTACAATTTGTGCAATCGGTACGCCAAACGCATTCATTTCCGCTACTGGCGTCATCACGAAATTCAATAAAAAGGCAAACCAATAAATTAATATTAAAAAAACGGGCTGACTCATTCCTACTAAATAAGGCAACAAGGTTGCATTAATAAAACCACCAATGCCCACACTTCCAGCTACTTGACCAATTGCCTGACAGCCCGTGAAGAAAAATAGAAATGAATAATTTGCTTTTAAAAGATGTTCTGTTGTCCCAACATTTACTCCAGGGAAGCAGAGAATCAATGGCGCCAAGAGGAATCCATACATCATAGCCTGTCCATGAATCTGTTGTGTGAAAAGATAAATTACTAACATAATCAAGACAACTGCTATTTTCTTTTCCTCTTTCGTAGTTGGCGGAAGCTCATTTTTTAGGTTAACAAACACTTGTCTATTCACATTTTTAACACTGCCGCCACACATTTTTCCAATAATCAAAGCCTCCACAAAAATCATAGGAACAAATATAATATTATTCATGAAATAAAGAGGATAGTTTAAACTTGCCACTTCTGGAATGATCGTGCTTACGGAAACTGGCAATACAGCAAAAAAATCCGGTGAATATAGAAACAAATCTGAATCACAAAAGCCAATTAAACCTGTTAACATAATCCCTGCTGAGGCTTTGCTCCGTCCCCATCCACATGCCGTACACAAAGCATATGTCACCATAGCCAAAGCCGCAATTGCAGAAGTCGCTCCCATTAATATCCGGAAAATGATCGCAATAACTAACACGGAAAAAACAATTGCCATATAACTATTTCCGAACTTTGCCAAAACGGTGTAACCAATTCGTTCCAGAAATTTTGTATCCATAACGATAGCAACTAAGAAAATCGCGCCGATGGCTACCCAAGTAATATCCATAGTCCATGGTTTCATAACAATATCAATTGGTGCTACCTTAAAAATGATATACGATAAGACCATTAACAAGGCCGCTACGATGTTGGGTACCTGTTCAAAAACAAACATTAAGATACCCCACAAAGTGATTATCATAAACATTTTTATTTCATGTGTAAAAATTTCACTAGTTGGTACAAATGTGAGCATTAACGGCAACAAAAATGTCGCAAACATTTTAAGCCCGTCTATTCTCGTAAAATTCTTTGTCATAGACACATAACATCTCTCCTTTCTTTGCTTCAATCCCCATAATATTTTTAAATTTAACAGCTGTTATATTATATATATCATGATAGAATCCATTTGTAAAACTTATAGAATTGATATACTCATATCGAAAAAATCAATACTATTTTTACCTATTGTCTTTTTAGTTAGAAAGTTATATTATAGACTGTAATTACGAATTTTATATTTGGTTTCTTACATTTTTCTTTCAATTTTTTTGAGGTAATATTTATGCAAATTAATCACATTGAATACTTTTTAGAAGTTGCTCGATGTCAATCCATCAGCAAAGCAGCTAAGAACCTTTTTATTACCCAGTCAACATTAAGTACGTCTATTGCAACTTTTGAAAATGAGTTAGGTTTTAAGCTCTTTACCCGCTTACGGCAAGGGGTTATTTTAACTCCTGAAGGTGAAAAAGTCTTAGAAGATGCACAAAAAATTTTGACTACAATTTCTAATTGGAAAGAGTTATCTCATAGCACTTCCACACTTGCAGGAACTGTACACATCATTTCCCAACCAGCTATTACAAATTATGCTTTGGTGGATGTTTTAACTGCATGTTATAAACAATACCCTTCTATTAACGTCAACATCAGAGATACGCAAAACAAAACCTTTTTTGATTCTTTGATAAATAATAAATCCACAATCGGTTTAGCTTTTTATACGCCAGATGATTATGAATTTATTTACGAACAAGCTCGACTATATAAATTCAACACAGAAATTCTCTATTTTGATGAACTGCTTGTATATTTTAATAAATCCTCTGCACTTGCTCATTTGAAAGAAATTACTTTAAAAGATTTATTGGAATACAATTTAGTTTCTTATCCCCACCAAAACAATCAAGCCTATAGTGGTATACAAAGTCATTTTTTTAAAAATAAAGTTTTTACCTTGCCCAAAGCTGGTGACCAATTAGAGTTAATTTCTCAAAACTCCAGTATAATCGGTCTTTTTGCTTCATTATTACGCAAAGAATTAGACAAAAGATTTGATTTATTAATTTCTACAGCTCCAATAAAAAATTATCCGACACCATTAGTAATTGTTATGTTTTATCCAGAATATAAAAGTATTACTGCTGCTGAACAAATCGTTTTAGATTTGATCCGCAATCAATTCAAAATTCATAGCATATAGTGACTTAAAGTCATGAAAGGCCTTGTCAAAAACCCTTTTGTTGGTAAAAAATAGACATTTCGGAATGAGAAATCAGCACTTGTATTGAGTTTCATCCATCTACGCAAAATATTGATATTATCAACTACAATTCTTCTTAACAAAAATTCTTACACACAAAAAACTGCCGGTGAACAATCTTCTGCTCACCGACAGTACTATTTCTATTATTCCATATCACACACTATATGGGAATACTTTCCTAGATTCCCTCTACACAAAAACTCAATGCCTTGGATTTATTTACTTTTTTACGAATCCGTTGCACTGCATTGTCCACTGACTTGTTTTCCAACTGTAATGCCAATGTAATCTCATTATAGCTCATACCCATCATACGCATGATCAGTACATTCAGCTCCATTTTAGATAATAGTGCTGTGATTTTTTGCATAATCTCCGCATACGTTTCCCGCTCTACCACTGTATTCTCCGGCGATACAATTTCACCACTGGCATCCCGTTCAATCAAATACGCAGCTTTTCCTTCTATTTGTTCATCATTTTCATTGTAGTTGGACATAGACACTGCCTCGTTCAACACCATATGTTTCTTGCGGTTAGAACGTTTCACACAGGAGTCCAACTCCCGTTTGATGCACAAATAAGCAAAATTCTTAAATTGTTTTCCGCTCTCCAGTTTATAGCTTTTCACACTCTGCATAAAACCAATCATCGCTTCCTGCATCAAGTCGTCCCGTTCGCCATCTTTCAAATAGTACTTATCACAAATGTAACTCATCAATCCCTGATATCGCTTCAGCAAATACTCCATGGCTGCTTCATTACCCTGTTGCGCTGCCTCAATTATCTCTTGTTCCGGCTTATCTGCAAATTCCATGCAACTTCCTCCTAATCGGTTTCCTGAAATAGTTCTGTAGATAAATAACGTTCTCCTGTATCCGGCAATATCACTACAATACACTTTCCGCTGTTTTCCGGACGAGCAGCAACCTGTTCTGCAGCCTTCATTGCAGCACCAGCGGAAATGCCCACCAAAACGCCCTGTGTCTTTGCCAGCATGCGGGATTCTGCCATCGCTTCATCCCCATCAATCATCAAAACCTCATCAACCAAACTTAAATCTAAAATAGACGGGATAAATCCAGCGCCAATCCCCTGGATTTTATGAGCGCCTTTTGGATGCCCATTAATCACTGCAGATTGCAGTGGCTCCACGCCAATCATTTTTATATTTTGGTTGTATTCCTTCAGTCCTTTGGCAATCCCGGTAATCGTGCCGCCAGTACCGATGGCAGCAACTACGATATCCACTTTACCTTCTGTATCTGTATAAATCTCTTGCGCTGTCGATACATAATGCGCCATAGGATTGGCCAGATTATCAAACTGACCGCACATATAGCTGCCCGGAATTTCCTTGAGCAAGGCTTCCGCTTTGGCGATAGCGCCTGCCATCCCATCGGCCGCCGGCGTCAGCACAATCTCTGCTCCGTAAGCCCGCAACAGGCTTTGCCGCTCCTGACTCATATTCTCTGGCATGGTCAAAATCATTTTATATCCTTTTACTGCAGCCATCAGCGCCAATCCTACACCAGTATTGCCGCTAGTAGGCTCTACAATCGTAGCGCCCGGCTGTATCTTTCCCTTTTCTTCTGCATCCTGCAGCATATACGCACCCACTCTATCTTTGATGCTGCCACCCGGATTAAAAAACTCCACCTTTGCCAGAATATCCGCCTTTATCTCTGGATTTTTCAAATGCATCCGCACCAACGGCGTGCGCCCAATTAATTCTCCGATATTATCATAAATCATCTTTTGTCACCTTCAAAATAGAATTTCCATACTTTCTATAGTATTCACCCAATAATTCAAATCATACTGCCAATAGCTAATCTTTTTTGTTTTTCTATTATAAGTGTACGCGATTCAACCTGAGAATGCAAGGGTTCCTCCTCTTTTTTTACTATTTCCCGAAGATTATTCAAAATTCAACCTATTTTTTGCACTTTTCTTGACACTTTCCACAAAATTCAGAAAAAATTTGGCTACATTTCTGTGAAAACAAAATTGAGATAGTAGAGTGACAAAGCCTTCTTCATGAGCTTTGTCACCCTACTACCTCAATATGCCAGTCTAATATTTACATTTAAAAAAATACTTTTGTTAATGCGAAAGCTAAAAAATTTTATTTATTATTTTCGCTGCAGCGCATACACATCTATGCGTCTGTTTTCCACAGAAGGATTCCGCCGTCTTACATCAGCCAGATACTCTAAATCAATCTCCGCCAGAATGACACTCGGCTTGTCAGATGCACGTGCAATCACAGTTCCCCATGGGTCCACAATCATGCTGTTGCCATAAGCCACAAATTGCTCCTTTTGCCCCACCTGATTGGGCGCTACAATATAACAACCGTTTTCAATGGCCCTCGTTCGCAGAATTGCTTCCCAATGATCCTTTCCGGTAGGCATCGTAAAGTTGGCAGGCAAAAAGATAATTTCTGCACCCTCCAACCGCATCAGCCGAAACAATTCAGGGAAACGCATATCATAGCAAATAGCAAACCCCAAATGTCCCAATTCCGTTTTCACCGTGACGATTTCATGTCCCGGCTCTTTTCTGGCAGATTCCCGCACGCTGCTGCCATCAGGCAAGGTCATATCAAAATTATGCAGTTTGCTGTAACGCGCCGCGATTTCCCCCTGCGGATTGATGAGTACAGTCGTATTATACGTACGTGTACCCGCTGGATTCACCTCACTGATACTGCCTCCGTGAATCCAGATATGATGCGCTCTGGCCTTCTCTGCCAGCAATGCTGTGCTGGGACCGGGAATGGTCTCCGCATATTGGGGTTCCTCGCTGAGAATATTTACAACCTCTGGGAAAGCCACCAGCTGCGCGCCCTTTGCCGCCGCCTCATCAATAAAAGCGCCCATCTGCTGCCAATTGGCCGCTTTATCATTTTGTGTGTCCATCTGCACTGCTGCAACCATAAATTTTTTCATCTCACTGCCCCCTATTCTGTCCAATGCATCGCTTTGCTTACTGCCTTTTGCCACCCGCGGCAATTTTCCTCCCGTACTGCCTGCTCCATCCGCGGTGCAAATTGCTGCTGAGCATGCCACCGCTGCGCAATTTCTTCCTTACTGCTCCAATAGTTGACCGCCAGCCCAGCCAGATACGCAACGCCCAACGCTGTAGTTTCCGTAATGGCAGGGCGTCTCACCACACAGTTTATAATGTCCGCCTGAAACTGCATTAAAAAATCATTGCGGCACGCACCGCCGTCCACTTTCAGTTCTGTTACTGCCTGACCAGCATCCTCCGCCATCGCCTGCAGCACGTCATTGGTCTGATAAGCAATGGCCTCCAACGCTGCCCGCACAATATGGCTGCGCCCTGCACCCCGTGTCAAACCAAAAATACTGCCTCTGGCATACATATCCCAATAAGGCGCACCCAATCCTACAAAGGCCGGTACCAAATAAACGCCACCATTATCCTCCAGAGACGCTGCATAGGTTTCACTTTCCGCCGCCGTTTCCAGTATCCGCAATTCATCCCGCAGCCATTGAATCACTGCGCCGCCTACAAAAATGGAGCCCTCCAGCGCATACTCCACCTCGCCATTCATCGTGGCGGCAACCGTTGTGATGAGTCCGTTTTTGCTGGAAATAAATTCTCTACCGACATTCATCAGCAAAAAACAGCCTGTGCCGTAAGTATTCTTTGCCGACCCTTTGGCAAAGCAAGCCTGACCAAACAGCGCCGCCTGCTGATCCCCGGCAATCCCCGCTATGGGCACCTGAACGCCCTCGCTTTGAACATAACCATAAATCTCTGAGGAATTGCGCACTTCTGGCAGCATACATTTGGGGATCTGCAAACGCTCCAGCAATTTGTCATCCCATTTTAGTTCTCTGATATTATACAGCATCGTGCGGGAAGCATTGGTATAATCCGTCACATGCACAGCGCCCCCTGTCAGCTTCCACACCAGCCAACTGTCAACTGTACCAAATAAAAGCTCTCCTTTTTGCGCCCGCTCTCTGGCGCCCGGCACATGGTCCAGAATCCAACTGATTTTCGTCGCCGAAAAATAAGCGTCAATTACTAGCCCTGTAGTGTCCCGGATATAATCGCTCCATCCTTCCGTCTTCAGCTCATCACACAGCGCCGCAGTCCGTCGGCACTGCCACACAAGCGCATTATAGATAGGTCTGCCTGTCTCCTTTTCCCATACAATGGTCGTTTCCCGCTGATTGGCAATCCCAATCGCCGCCACATCCGCCATCGTAATGTCCGCTTTAGCCAGAGCCTCCTGCAGCACGCCGTACTGTGTCGCCCAAATTTCCATCGGATCATGCTCCACCCACCCCGGCTGCGGATAAAACTGTTGAAACTCCTTTTGTCCCACAGCCACGATTCTTTGCTCATGATCAAATACAATGGCACGGGAACTGGTAGTACCCTGATCCAATGCAACAATATATTTCATAAACAGTCTCCCCTTCTTTTCATGTATTTCTATTATACGGGAAAAACCATCCGCAGTATACCCTTATTTTCTATCTCTTGAGCCACCAAATCAGAATGTAGACAGCACTTAAAAAGTTTGACGGAGAATAATTTTATCAGTTTGAAACTTGATTGTATTAATCGTTTGAACCAAGCAGAGAAGCTTCTTTAGCGCAAGGAAACACAATAAGAGCAGGAACATAAGGCATGTTGCAAAACCGCATATTCTAATCCTGGAAAAAGATAAGAAATCCTTTCAATTGCAACACAAAAAGCCCAGTAGCTACACTACTGGGCCTTCCATCTTGCAATATTTCAGCTTATTCGGCAACAGGATATACACTCACCTGTTTTCTGTCTCTGCCTTTTCTTTCAAATTTTACGATACCGTCCACTTTTGCGAATAAAGTGTCATCGCCGCCAATGCCTACATTGTTACCCGGATGAATTTTGGTACCTCTCTGTCTGTACAGGATATTACCTGCCAATACAAACTGTCCATCTGCTCTTTTTGCACCCAGACGTTTGGATTCGGAGTCACGACCGTTCTTAGTAGAACCTACCCCTTTTTTAGATGCAAATAACTGAAGATCTAATTTCATCATTTCAATGCACCTCCCTTAATTCGTACATTTTGGATAGAAATATATTTGGGATACGTTTCCTGGAGATCTTGCAGCCCTGTAACCAGTGTCCGCAGAATAATCTGCGCCATCTGCTGCTGTTCCTGAGTTAATTCTTCAGGCAGCTGATAAGACAAATAGCCGTCCTCACTCTGCACAGAACCCTCTACGCCTAATTGCTGCTCCAAACTATTGACCACCGTAATGGACAAAAAGGAAGCCGCCGCGCAGACAATATCCTGACCGCTGGGCGCATACCCGGCATGTCCTGATATCTGAAATCCCTCTATTTTTTTTCCCGATTTGACTATTTTTGCTCGAATCATAAGCTTACGCTTCGATTTTTACAACAGTTGCTTTTGTGAAAGGCTGACGATGACCTTTCTTTCTGCGGGAATTTTTCTTCGCTTTGTATTTGTATACAACGATCTTTGGAGCTTTGCCGTTTTCCTCAACCTTCAGCTCTACTTTTGCGCCAGCCACATAAGGAGCGCCAACAGTCAGCTGACCGTCTTTGTTTACCATCAATACTTTGTCAATCACAGCAGTTTCGCCCACTTCAGCGTGCAACAGTTCTACTGTAATCACATCGCCTTCCTGAACCTTGTATTGTTTCCCACCTGTTTCAATAATTGCGTACATTCTCTGCACCTCCTTCAAAATACTCGCCTGCACTTAGGTAACGCTGTCTTGCTCCTGCGTTTTCAAACCCAGCCCGCGCGGTTTCGGCACACAGTGCCTACAAAATAGAATTATACAATTCTTTCCCCCCGAAGTCAACGAAAATCGCAGAAAAATCTATGAATTTTTTCACATGTCACTGCCATGCACGTTGGCTGTCTGTTTTACAAAAAAAAGCGGTATGAGCAACTCATACCGCGAATTTCCTTGGCTGGGGTACTAGGATTCGAACCTAGGGATAACGGAGTCAGAGTCCGTTGCCTTACCGCTTGGCGATACCCCAACGAAAATCACAAGTCATATTATAACACAGATTTTTCGTTTTGCAAGGTTTTTTTCATATTTTTTCAAAAAAATTTTCAAAAATTTTTCTTTTCCACAAACACATCCTGCACAGCGCCACGTTCCCTCTTCTAGCATTTTCTCCGAAAAGGTTTTGTATAGTTGCCAATGGCCACTTGCGGTAGTTGTTCCTCTAAAATTTCCAGAAAGGCCGGTACGCCCAAGGGTTCTCCCTGCAGCAATGCAAGGATAGGCTTCATCGTTTCGGGGTCAATATTCAAATTGCGCACCTGAATTGCTTTTACCCCGCAATCCTGCACCAGCTGCAACAAACTTTCCACCTCATCAGCACAATCATTGATCCCGGGAAATGTCAGCAGATTTAGGTAAGTATACACACCATGGTCGGCAGCATAACGCAGCGACTGCCGCACATTGTCCAGCGTATAATTTGTAGGCCGGTAATAGGCATTGTACACCGCATCGGTACCGCTGTTCAGACTGACGCGCAACGAATCAATTCCGGCATCCACAATCTTTTTAATTCCCTCTGTATTGCCCGCATTGGTATTCATATTGATGGTGCCATTACTGGTCTGGCGGCGAATTTCTGTGATTGCTTCTGCAATCAATTCTGCCTGCATGCTGGGGTCTCCCTCGCAGCCCTGACCGAAGCTGATAATACCGTCTTCCGCCTCCTGCAGATGATGCACCGCCAGCTCCACGACCTCCTGCACCGTAGGCACAAACGTCAACCTGCTCTGCGGCGACGGGCAACACTCGCTGGGCTGCAGCGAGATACATCCCAGACAACGGGCATTGCACACCGGCGATACAGGAATGCCCCCCTCCCAACGATGATAAAAAATATTCTGTGCCGTAAAACATCCATACTCCAGCGCACAGTGTCCCAACTGTTTGAGCAGTCTATTTTCAGGGAACTTATTCTTTAATCCCTCCACCAGTTCCGCCAGCTCATCGGTATTAAAAAAGCGGGGATTCCATTTATAATCTTCATCCGTGGGCACTGCGGCCACATACAGCTCTCCGTCCTGGGCAAACACTGCCGAATATCCAAACAGCGGCAGACTGTCCGCCCCTTCCTGATTCATAAAAGCAGGCAGTAACGTGCGGGTATAGCCCTGCGGCAGCAGCGCGCCCATCACCCAGCCCTCGCCGGGATACAGCACAAACTGGTCCTCATCATTAATCACCACCGGCGCCCGGTTGGGAATCATCGTCAAACTGGCGCCCTCCGGCAGCGGAATCACCTCTTCCTCGCTGGGCTCTACAAAATTAGCTCCCAGCAACCCCAAACCAAAATAATCCTCATCAATATAACCGTTTCCATCCTCATCAGCATACACAAAATGGAACATCAGCGCTCCCCCTCTATCTCATCATTCTATCCAATTCTGTTACAATAAATGAAACTGCACCCAGATGCAGTTCTCTATAAACCCTGCTGGGTTTGTAGATTCTCATTAAAAGTTTCTTTTATTTTACAAGATCTATTTTCTATTTGCAATAGGATGCCTGCGGCGCTTTTTCGCCTGCGGTGGGCAGATTGTTTTTGTTTGCTACCCATTGATTTTTTGCTATCTTTTGCCCTATTCCTCCGCGGCTCTGGACATTTCCTCGGTTGTCCGCTTTTGTCAAACTGCGTTTGCCGCAGCTAGGATACCCATCGTCAATATCCATCCCAAGTCGGAATTTTGGCAAAGGTAGCGGGAGAAGGAAAACCATAGAGCGGCAGCAAGTGCCCTGAAATAACATTTTGTTGAAAGTCGCTATAGCCTAAGCGGAGGATTTTTTGTATCTGGCTAGGCGGCTTTGGATTTTTTGAGCGACGCATACTAATGGTACGCAAGGCGAGGAAAATCCAAAACAACGACGCCAGATGCGAAAAAGACCAGCGTAGCCGGATTCAGCGGAATTGGCAATGCAGACAACAGGTTTCCCTTCTGATTGCAATGGCAACACTGCGCAAAACAACTGTATGGTTGGTTATTTCAGACAATACTTGGTTATCAAAAATGTTTCACGTGAAACATTTGAAAAATTCATCATGAGAATAGAATAATCCCACCTGCTCCCTTTGATACGCAAACAAAACAGGCGGGATTGTACAAAAATCTGTGCTGTATGAAATTAAATATACTTTTCTCTTACATCATTCGACCTCAACTTCGCAAAAAGCTAGAAGCGGAAATGGTCCACATCGTTCATCTTCTACACTTCCCTGCAAATATTCTGTCCAAACACGCACAAACAGACCGGTTTCACAGTTCTTGAGTCGCTCTCCAATTTCTTGCCTGCTCCATATTGTATTTTCTGTAATCACAAACTTTACCTTTACAGGTTCTCCCTCTATAGTTGAAAAAGGATAAAAAGGGTCTATTACAAACTGCAACCCTGCCGGTGGCTGTTCATACTCTGTAATCGTTCCCATATAAAAAACTATACCTTTCTTGCTACAGCTCTGTTAAATATTTTAGTGTTCACATATGCATCCCATTTTGTGGACTCGTTATCCAACAGATAATCATCAATTCCATAGTAGTATAGGATATATCCTTCTTCCATTTCGTCATACTTGGGAAAATGTTTTGGAACACCTGTACAATTTGTGATATCTGAAATCCACAATAGTTCTATACCTTGTTTTTCAAGATTATAACAGTACGTATACACAAGAGGATCATCAAAAAATAATACAGTAACCAGACATTCTTCCATTTTATCTACACCACAAGTTATTTGCTTTATATCTTGATATCCTTCACCATCCAAATATGCAGTGACCGCGCTTTCTGCAACATTTTCCACAACTGGATATTCAATATTGGTTTTATACGCAACTTCCATAATCGAAAAAATCCATAGTACGACATAAAAACAAAATAATCCTATGAAAGCAACTATTCCAAATCTAGCAAGTCTAGGCAGCATTTTCACTCAGTATCGTACTCCCCATATTCATAAATTTTTATATAATTTTTTAACCCGTACGGGCCAATCTCAGTGACCCGATACTTTTTTATTTTACTTGATTCCCCAAAAGCACGTCAAATAGAATCTTCCGGCTTATGCAAATTATTTCACGTGAAGCAATTGCAAAATTCATCGCGAAAATATAATAACGGGGCTGTAAAAAGTGCCGGTGTTAACGCTAACACCGCAGCCCCCAGACAAACTGTTGCTGCTGTTTTTTTCATTTTGCTGTTCATCGTCTTCACCTCCCTTCTATACAGTAAATCAATTCAGAGAGGCAAAGGCTGACAAAAAATTTAAAAATTTTGCAAAAAAATCTGCCAGCAAACAAAAACTGAACTACTGACAGAGCAAAAAAATTATTCTATTTGTATATTCTCAAATATCTGTTCTATTTCACCGGCTGACAAATTGCTGATTCCGCTGATTTGGTACTGATTATGTATCCAGATATAATTATATACACCATCTTTCAAAACAAGTATTACTTCTTCACCATTAATCTGTTTTCTTTCAACAAAAGCGTCTTCTGTATCCACAATTTGCGTTAGTTCACTTTCTCCCGATAGTTTTCTCTGTTCAAGACAGAAATAATATTCTTCCCCCTGATATAGAACATAATATAACCTTTCATCCGAGCTTTCTTCTGTTTTTTCTAACATTTCAGGCATATATCCCAAAGTAACTTTTTCCAGTTTATCATTTACTGTTGCGTCTGTCTCATATCGCCACTCAGTATATTCTTCAAAAACTGTTTCAATCACATCTACTAATCTCTGACATCCAGCCTGAACTGCTTCCGGCATGGTAAAGCAGACCAGTAAAAAGCAAATCAGCACCGCCACCAAGCCCTGACGGGCATAATAAGGCCAGCCCCATTTCACTCTATTCTGCTGAATTTCCCCCTTGGCAACTTGTTCTATCAGGCGCTGCATTTCCTGTTCAAATTTCTCCGAGAAAACATATTCTGGGCAATCCTTTTCATCAGGGAGCTGCTGTAATTCTCTGTCCCGCACCAGCACAGCGGCGCGGGATAGCAGAGTTTCATCCAGTTTCATGACTGCGATACCTCCTTCAGCAGAAAGGCCAGTTGCTTTCTGGCTCTGCTTATGATCTTATCTACTTTCGCCACTGTAAAGTCCAACATAGCCGCAATGTCCCGATTGGTATATCCATCTGCATAACGCAGCAAAATAATCTGTCGTTGCAGTTCCGGCAGCTTCTCTATAGCTTCTGCTACGCTGTAAACCAGATCTGCGTCTGCCTCCCGCGTCATATCTTCCACCTCGTCCAGGGGAACTGTGTGATTGTATATGCGCTGCTGTTTTTTATAGAGATTGATGGCGGCTCTCTCTACTATGGTAATTAGCAGCCATTTGGTTTCGCTGCAAATTGCCGCTTTCACCATGCCCATATTTTGCGCCACAGATAAAAAGCCATGCTCACCGCGTCCTCTGCCAGCTGGTCATCCTGCAGCCGCTTTTTGGCGCAATGAAACATCAGTTTTCTATATTGCCAGTACATTTGTTCAAATTTTTGTTGTTCCGCTACATCCTCAATTAACGCCAGACACAACTGCAGCCACTTCAAATACAATCCCTCCCGTAATGTCCTTTCATAACAGTATATCAATCTGAAAGACAAAAGGCTGACAAAAAAATAAAAAATTTTTTGGGAAACTTTATGCAATGCAACCCAGAATAACAAAAAACGATATATAAAAAGCAGGATAACGGAAAACTGACCAACTTCTACACTGTCCATCTCATCCGTTGCCCTGCTGCAGTAAATAAATGCATAATTACTTTTTTGCCGTACAGTTACGCACAAATTTATAAATCAAATAACCCACAATCCCTACTCCTGCTAATAATATTATAAAATTGATTATCGCAAAGATAAACGTCGTCAAAGAAATAGCCATGCCGTCCCCCTTTTTTGGTTGCTCACAAACATTTTACCAAATATCTAGTTATATCGTAAATTCTGCCGTTTCAAATGTCAATACATTTATATCACTATGTTCCATAATGGACTGTGTTAATGTTTTTTCCAATTTTTTCATTAAATATGACTTTCTTCACCTTTCAAAAAAATATTTGCCCCAAGTATCAAATTTTATAATTCATTTCCCGTCAAAATATGTTTGTATTTTTTCTGTACCTGCTGTATACTTGTCCATGTCGCTATATATTTTTCTATATGGCGATATATAAAATAAAGAATCTATGCTATCATTCTATCACAAGAAAGAGGTATCGGTCATGAAGACAAATCGCTGGCTCAACGGAGCCATCCCAGCCGTAGGGATCCACATCAGTATCGGTGCTGTTTATGCCTGGTCCGTATTTACCAACCCTGTCATGGACGCGCTGGACGTATCGCTCTCCCAGGTTTCCTGGATTTTCAGTATTGCCATTTTCTTTTTGGGTATGTCGGCGGCTTTTCTGGGAACCATTGTAGAAAATATGGGGCCGCGCAAGTCAGGGTTGCTTTGCGGATTATTTTACTGCACAGGTCTCATCGGCAGTGGTTTCGCTGTCAGCCAACAATCTTTGCCACTGCTGTATCTGTTTTACGGCTGCATCGGTGGGATTGGCTTGGGAATCGGCTATATCACACCGGTGAAAACACTGGTCAACTGGTTTTATGACCGCCCCGGTCTGGCTACCGGTCTGGCTATTATGGGCTTCGGTTTTGCTGCAGCAATCGCCGGTCCGGTGATCAGCGCTTTGATTAGCTCTGTCGGATTGGTACAAACTTTCTACACCATCGGGGTTGTATATTTTATCGTAATCGCTGTATCAGCGTTCTTGATTCGCCCTGTTCCCGAAGGTTATCTTCCAGAGCCAACCGGTACCCATAAAGACCGTCGGCAGCAGTTCACGGCCAACCAGGCTATGAAAACATGGAAATTCTATGCGCTGTGGTTTTTGCTGTTCATCAATATTACCTGCGGCATTGCGCTGCTTTCTGTGGCTTCGCCGATTTTGCAGGAAACGACCGGCATGACAGCGTTGGCAGCAGCGGGTATTGTAGGAGTCATGGGACTCTTCAACGGCGGTGGTCGTTTGCTATGGGCTACTGTATCTGATTATCTGGGTCGCGATGTGGTGTACACTGGTTTCTTTGTATTGGAGATTGTAGCCATGTTGATTCTGGGCAATGTACACAATATCATTTTGTTTCAAGTCTTTCTGTTTCTTGTCATGACCTGCTATGGCGGCGGTTTTTCCTGTATTCCTGCTTATCTGGGCGATGTGTTCGGCACCAAGCATTTAAGCTCTATCCACGGCCGTATTCTGACGGCATGGGCCATTGCCGGCATTGTCGGTCCCTGCATTATCTCTTGGGCTAAGGAAGCGCTGTCCACCTACCAGAGCACATTATTTATCTTTGCGATTTTGTACGCTGCGGCGTTGTTGGTTTCTTCGTTCTTATTGTTTAAGCTGCGCAGTGACCGCTAAATAAAATCAATAACATGTATATTTAGCTTGACGGAGAATTTTTCTGTTGCTATAATGGACTTATTCTTTAGTAATCTGTATAATTAAAAAACGCTGAGAAAGAGAAGCAGTATGTTGATGCTTTTCAGAGAGCTGCCGTGTGGTGCGAGGCAGCAGCAAAACATATTTGTTCCGCTCTGGAGCGGCGGATGAGGAATCCGACGGGCTCGCCCGATACAGCGAATACAAGAGGACGCAAGTCAATTTGGGTGGTACCGCGAGACAGAGAAGCTCGCCCCATAGGGGGCAGCTTCTTTTTTTATTGTTTTTCCCTGCAGAAAATGTACAACAAGTCCGGTATTCACCAGTTTTTTTCAGAAAGGAATGACGATGCATTATGAAACGTGCTTACAATTTCAACGCCGGCCCCTCTGCTATGCCGGAAGAAGTATTGAAGGAAGCGCAGGCAGAGTTCTTAAATTATAAGGATACCGGCATGGGCATCATTGAAATGAGCCATCGCAGCAGTGAATACGATGCTATGCATCAGGAAACCAAAGCACTCCTGCGGGAGTTGATGGAAATTCCCGATGATTATGAAATTCTCTTTATTCAGGGAGGCGGCAGCACCCAATTTTTAATGACAGCTGCCAATTTCTTCACAAAAAAATACGCCGCTTATGTCAACACTGGCGTATGGGCCAAGAAAGCTATGGCCGAAGCAAAATTTTTCGGCGAAGCCTATGAAGCGGCATCCAGCGCTGACCGCAATCACAGCTATATCCCGCAGCAATTTGAGATTCGACCGGAAACGTCCTATGTACATCTCACTGCCAACAACACTATTTACGGAACGGAATATCCTACCTTTCCCAAATTCGACGTCCCGGTGATCTGCGATATGTCCAGCGACATCTTATCCCGTCCTGTCAATGTGGCAGATTTTGATTTAATTTACGCCGGCGCGCAGAAAAATCTTGGTCCTGCTGGTGTCGTGATTGTGATTATTAAAAAATCATTTTTAGCTACAGCCCGCACAGAGCTGCCGACCATGCTGAAATACAGTACCTTTGCAGAAAAGGATTCGTTGTACAATACGCCTCCTGTGTTCTGCATTTATATGGTGAATAAGACCTTGCACTGGATCAAACGGCAGGGTGGAGTAGAAACCATTGCCAAAAACAACGCGGCAAAGGCAAATTTAATCTATGATGTTATCGACCAAAGCGACGGATTTTACAAAGGGCATGCCGAAAAGCCTTACCGCAGCAATATGAATATTACCTTCAATCTGGCTACACCGGAGATGGAAAAAGATTTTATCGCCAAAGGCAAGGCTGCCGGATTTGTAGGTATCAACGGTCATCGCTCTGTGGGTGGCTGCCGTGCTTCTGCATACAACGCGGTACCTGCGGAAGCCTGTCAGGCATTGGCTGAGTTTATGCAGCAATATCAATCTGAGCAAGCACACAAATAATATTTTCATAAATAAAAAATTAAATTTGGAGGGATTTACCATGAAAATTTTAGTAAGTGATGATGTAAACGAGCAGGGTGTTGCGCTGCTGCGTGAACACTATGATGTAGATGTAAAGACAAATATGCCGCCGGAAGAACTGCTGAAGTGCATCGGCGAATATGACGGTCTGGTTACTCGCAGCCAGACACAGGTAACCCAGGAAGTCATTGACGCGGCTACCAATTTAAAAGTAATCGGCCGTGCTGGAGTGGGCGTGGATAACATCAATATTCCTGCTGCTACAGCCCGTGGTATTGTCGTAGTAAATGCGCCGGACTCCAACACTGTCGCAGCGGCGGAACACACCATCGGCATGATGCTTGCCATGACCCGTCATATTCCGCAAGCCCATCAATCCATTCAGGAAGGCAAATGGGATCGCAAGAGCTTCACCGGAATCCAGCTGCAAGGGAAAACTGTGGGAATCATCGGAATCGGCCATGTCGGTGGTCGTGTAGCCAAACGGCTTGAAGCTATGGAAATGACTGTATTGGCTTATGACCCCTATGTAACAGAAGAATATGCAAAAAATTTAGGTGTGGAACAGGTTGATTTTGAAACCCTGCTGACACGCTCCGACTATATTACCATTCACACACCGTTGACCAAAGAAACACGGGATATGATCAATGCAGAAAGCATTGCCAAAATGAAAGATGGTGTGCGTCTGGTCAACTGTGCCCGAGGCGAATGCTTTGATGTCAATGCTGTTGCAGAAGGTTTAAAATCCGGCAAAATTGCTGGTGCAGCCATTGACGTATATCCAAATGAACCACTGACCAAAGACAATAATCCATTCTTAGATATGTTTAATGTCGTGCAGACTGCTCATCTCGGTGCATCCACTATCGAAGCACAGGTTGGCGTCGCTGTGGACGTTGCTTACGGCGTAATCGAAGCATTGGAAGGCAGACCTGTAATGACCGCTGTAAATATGGCACCGATTCCTAAAAATGTTGCTGCCATCATTCAGCCATATTTTGCACTGGCAGAACATTTGGGCACCATCGGAATTTATTTGGCCAACGGTCCGGTAAAAGGCGTAGAAATTGAATACAGTGGTGAATTGTCCGAAACAGAAACGCAGCATCTGACTACTGCTTTCTTAAAAGGATTGCTGAATCCCATTCTGCAGGATAGCGTAAACTATGTCAATGCACCTGGGTTGGCGAAAAAACGCGATATCAGTGTACGAGAAACCAAATCACACAAAGCAGGTTACTACAGCACTGCCATCACAGCTACCATCACTACCTCCAGTGGGACCAATCATGTGATTGCTGGTACACTGTTTGACGGCAAGCTGCCAAAAATTGTACAGATTGACCAATATCGCGTTGACTTCACACCGGAAGGCTATTTGCTATTGGTACCTCATATCGACCAGCCAAACATGATTGGTCAGATGGCCACCATTCTGGGCAAAGCCAACATCAACATCAATGGCATGCAAGTGGGCAGCACCACTCAGTCTGGCACTAACATCATGGCTATCGCTGTTGGGGATGATATTCCCAACGATATCATGCTGCAATTGTCCGGCATTGAAGGCATCTTAGATGTAAAACTCATCCATTGTGAAAACTAATGACACGATAAACATAAAAATTTTTCGTAAAGGAACCTATTATGACAAGAATTATTTTAGTACGTCACGGAGAAACTACTTGGAACGTAGAAGGACGTTATCAGGGGCAAGAAGATACTCCGCTTAGTCAGCGGGGTTTGCAGCAGGGACAGCTTTTGGCAGAAGGCCTGCGCAATCTTCCTATTGATTTATATATTTCCAGCCCTTTGCAGCGCTCTTATCAGACCTGCAAATTCTGTGCAGACTTGCACAAATTGCCCGTCGCTACCGATGAACGCCTGTTGGAAATCAACCACGGAACCTGGGAAGGCGTCTTGGCCAAGGATATTGAAGCCCAATATCCTCAGGAATTTCATCAGTGGCATACCCAGCCCCATCTGGTGCAAATGCCAGGCGGAGAAAATTTGGAGGATGTGCGTCGCAGAGTGCGCGCTGCCTTTGATGACTATGCAGCAGCCTATCCGAATCAAACGATTTTGGTAGCTGCCCACGACGCCGTGAACAAGGCAATTATTTGCGATTTGCTGGAGCTTTCTATGGAGCATTTCTGGCAGATTAAGCAGGATAACACCTGCATCAATGTGTTGGAATATCAAGATGGCATTTGGCGTATCGTGCTGCTGAACTCCACCGCGCATATGGGATTTTTGTTCAGCGGAATCGAACAGGCCGGATTGTAAAAATTGATACTGAGCCGTTTCGTTGAAAAATAATCCAACAAACGGATATATAATGAGTGCCCCTATCTTCAAGATGGGAGCACTCATTTCAATTTAGAAAGAAAAAAGAACTTACAAGAAAAATTTATTTTCCTTGCAAGTTCTTTTTTATATTTCTTTATAAATATTCTGACATATCATCTACTGCATATCTATTTGTAGCATCCATCCATTAGAATGGAGAATGGGTATGACTTTCTTCAAACTGTTCGCAATCATCTGTAGCACTTGGACATACAACAGGTGCCTTGAAGCTGTACGTTGGTTTGTTAATGGTACCAACGATCTTCATCAGAACAATATTGGCAAGGCCTAAACCCAAGAGCAAAAGTGCTATCGTTGGGAAGATGGACATATGACCCATCAGGGCTTCCAGCAGGAATGGGATCATCAATGTACCAGGAATCATAGCTGCATTCATCGCACCCATTTCAGTAGCTGCGGTGGTGCGTAAGTTCGGGTCTACGATACGGATTAAAGCTACGCCGCTAGGGCAAGTACCAGTCAAGCAACCCCACAGACCTAAGGTACGTTCAAAGTCGCAGTTGCCGCCTAAACGAGCACCAAAGAACACTGCAAAACCAAATGTTACGATACCAACGATTACGCACATTGCGATCATCGGAACTAACCATTTACCGATTACGGACATCTGAATTGCCATAAATGCGCCGACAATTAAGAAGTCGGTGGTGCAACCGGTAATTCTTGCCTGTAAAATATCGTCATGATATTGTTTTACATTCAATTTTACCAAAACCCACTTTACAATATATGCTACAAACAAACCTACAAAGAAGGTCATAGAACTAATTGTCTGCATCATACTGATAGGAATCAGCATAAGCAGTTTCTGTACATAAATTGTCAATACGAAGGTCAGACCTACCAATGCCATATGGAATGCCAGCACGTCAATATTACCGTTGTAGGTAGTAATTTTCCCGCAGTTTTCAGTCTGTTCTGCAGGTGGATAAATCCCTTTCATTACAGAAGTACTCAACTTTTCTGGATGGGCTGCCAGGCCTTTTTTCAAGCCGATTTTGGCCAGTGGTACACCAACCAGGAAAGCAAACAGGAAACCAATTGCAGCGTAGGTAATTGCAACCTGACTAGCACCAGGCAATGAACCTTCAAGCATTGCGCCAAAAGCGGCAGCCTGACCAGGACCCTGGCAGAATGCAAACTGAATCAAAGCGCCGTAGCCAGCATCCATGCCAAATGGTGCACCCAGCAAGCCAATGCACAGGAAACCGACAATCGGAGTGAAGCAATATAATGCACCCCATAAAAGCCCCATGCCCAGAGAGCCTTTCAACATCTGCTTGCCAGTCTCTCCAGAAGATCTCCCTTCTTCTTTCGGTGTTGCAGTCAACCCGATAGAAATAAAAGATAAAGTAAAGAAGAACCCTACGATTGTATTACACATATTTGCATCTACACCTGTTGCAGCAGCAAATCCTGGAATGTTCATCAGAATAAGACCAATCACGCCGCCGATTACGCTGGCCGGCATCAAAATGTTGGCCAAAAACGGAATCTTTGCACGCAGGATCATCCCAACTAACAGCATAATACCAATCCACGAAAAAGCAATTAAAGCACTCATAAATAACCCCTCTCTCTACAAATAAATTTTGTTTACAATTATAGGTTCGTCTCAAATTGCTTAATTCCTTTTGGAAATACTTTGATGGGAATATTTACTTTTATAAAGACTGCTCAAAATCTTCATCAATGTATTTCCAGCTCTGAAAATAAGTTTTTTTGATTTGAACCATAAATTATATTCTTAAGTATACATCAAAAAATGATAAATACAACTACATATTTATTTAATTTATTTTGCATAACTATTTACAAAATATTATATTTAATATTATAATTTTAAAGAGGATTTCTGCTGTTTTTATTCTGCAGTTAATTTCTCAAACAGTATATATGCATTATTTATTTTACCGTGTACTAAAGAAAATATCTTATACGAGGGGGAGTTGCAATGTTATTATCCCAATTAAATTATTTCCGAGCCGTCGCCCATCATCAGCATATAAGCCATGCAGCGGAAGAATTGCGCGTAGCGCAGCCTGCACTCAGTTCTACCATTAGTAAGCTGGAGAAAGAGCTTGGGGTTCCATTGTTTGACCGTATCGGCCGTAATATTATCTTAAATGACGCAGGACAACGTTTGCTGCATCATGCAGACTACATATTTACACAATTAGATGCTCTAAACGCCGCTTTACAGCAAACAGATGAATTCCATGAAAATGAATTTACGCTTTCTGTAAGCAACAGCATGTTCCTAAACGGCTGGCTGCAGCAATTTGTGCTGGATAATCCCAAAATCCGTTTATGTCAAAAAATGCTCAGCGAAGAGCAAATGCTGGAAGCTTTGCTGGATGAATCAGTAGACGTTGCATTAGGTGAATTTGATGAGGACCTGCCTGGTATTGTTCGCCATACTCTTGTGGAGGATGAATATGTGATTACACTGCCAGGCAATCACCCTTTGGCGGACAAAGGTGATATATATTTTGAGGATATTCGAGATGCGGATATTATCGCACTGCCTGCTAACACCATTTTTAAAATTGCTGACCGCTTATTTGCACAAAAAGATTGTAAACCAAACATCGTCTTTGAAGGAAATCATCGTATGATGACAAAAATGCTCTACCTAAACAAGGGATTCCTTTTCGCATCTCGACAAATGTTATATATGTGCGGACATAATCCTGATATCTATTCCAACAATGCAACCCTATTCCCTATTGTCATGCGGCCAATTGTTGATCTGAACTGTCGCTACAGTCTGTCCATCTGTTGGAAAGAAGGACGGGAATTGCCAGCAAAGGCCTGGAATTTTATTCATGCGATGAAGACCCAATATCCAGACTATCACAATGACCCCGCCTTTTTAAATTCTCAGCAGGCATATTACCCCAATTTTTAAAAAAAGCATACCGTTTCGGTATACAAAAATGAAACAAAAAAGTAGATATATAGAGTCAATTATCTATTTATCCACTAAATACAATATATGAATTAATGTCTTAAAAGGTATACATTATCGAACAGAAAAACAACAAGGTGGGATACATTATGAATTTACTACAGCTGGAATATTTTCAGGAAGTTGCCAAGGCCCAATCCATCACCAAAGCTGCTAAAAAACTTAAAATTTCTCAATCAGCACTAAGCATCATGATGAATAAGCTAGAAAGTAGTATAGGCTACCCTCTGTTAAATCGGCAGGGACGAACGATCCGTATTACACGCTATGGAGAGGTTGTCCTTTATTACAGCTATATTCTGCTGAATGAAATGAAGGACATCCAGCAAGAATTTATAGAATTGCAGGGACTGGAACAAAAATATACATTAGTATTGGGTGTAACTGACAATAACTATTATGGGGATTGGCTCTTAAAATTAATGGAGCAATATCCAGATATGCACTTAAATGTGCTGCAAATGTCCAGAGAAGATATTTATAGGAATCTTTTAATCGACAATTTAGATTTCGGTATTTCAAATCAAATTGAGTACCATGATCAGCTAAGTTCTCAACTTTTATTTAGTCAGCCCTATCAATTGTTGGTTCGTTATAACCATCCTCTAGCCTCTAAGGGAACCATTACTGTAGAAGAATTGATGCAGGAGCCAATTATTTCCTTACCGCCTTCCCATAAAGAGAGAATGATAGATAACTTAAGCTGCGATATGCACTTCCGTCCTAATATTGTATTTGAGGGCAATTCGGATATCATGTCAGAGATGTTTCATGCCGGCGTAGGTAGCATCCTCACCTGTGCCCACAACCGCAAGCAGTGGATGATTAAAGCGCCGGAAGAATATGCATTGTTGGATGTAATTGGTTCCAATGCCCGCTATGAAATGTACTTACTTTGGTCCAGTCATCGGTTTCTACCTAAACAAGCTCGCATCTTTAAAGAGTTTGTTTTTGACTATTACCATATTTAGTATTTCTCTTTTAATTCAAAAAATCTTTTATATGATTTTTCTATATGATATTATAAATATTTTCAGCCACACAAAACAGTATAAGCAAACACGCTATCTTATTCGAAAGCCCTATCATATGTTGACTACTTGTTTCTCAGCATCAACCCGCCTATCTCTGGACAACAGGGACAGGCGGGTTATCTTATTTAGATATACATTGGAAGATAATATTATCTGTTGGAATGTCTCCTGCACAATCATTTCAATATCGAAACTAGAAAGCAATGAATACTGGAAATAAATTGCGTTGCTCACATATACTGCAGTAGTTATGCGCAATATAAAATTGAACTGTAATGATTATATTGCAGGAACACATGGCCACATATCTATGATTTAAAAATATGCTTGACTTAATCCTCTAACTTTTTGAAATGCGATAAAATCGTATCAATAACTAGTTGTTCTTTCACTGTAGATGGTTTACGAGGATACAAAAGGGCATATTCTTCTGGATAATAATGATCCTTTATAGGGAGCGCATGAATTACATTACTCGTACAATAAATATTATGCTTTAATATTGCCGGAAGAATAGAAAAACAATCACTGGTAGTTAGCTTCTTTAAAATATACATCTGATTATCAAAATAGAGTGTGTTCCTTCCAAAGATTTTTTGATGCTCAAACTTAGAAATAGGTTGATACGAGATTGCTATACCAGTAAAGCTTTCTAATTCCTCAATCGTACAACAATCTTTTTCATATAATGGATTTTTTTGACCAACGAAAACAATCCATTCATCACGATAAAGGGTCTGCATCATGTAGCCCAGATTATCAGCAAAAGTCTGGATAAGACTTTTTTCAGATAAGAGATAAGCTTGTATTGCGAAATTCACACTATTTTCAAGAAGGCTATTTTCCACATCGTGGATAGATCCTTCCTCCACAATCAGATTAATGGAAGCGTCCGTATCCAAAATATCAATCACAATAGAATCAAGAATAGAATTATAAACAGACTTCACACTACTCAATTTTAAAGATATTCTCTCTGGCACAACGGAGTTATTGGCAATTGCCTTCCAATTATTCTCAATTCTCAAAATTTCTTTTGCATCATTCAGAAAAAGAATCCCATTTTCCGTCAAAGATAGACCTTGTCTATTACGAATAAATAGCTTATAACCCAATTCGTTCTCAATCGTATCTAAAGCCGCGACTAAAGCAGAAGGCGTAAGATGCAAAATTTTTGAGGCTTTATTAATTGAGCCATATTTTGAGGCTTGTATAAAATAATTCAGATGGTTAAAATTCATGAAAATATCCCTTTCTACACTGAGCACTTGCAGTATAAACAGAATATGAAATATGCTATATCCTTACCATTTTTTTACGATTATAAATTCTATATAAATTTAGTATACAATATAAGGTTTTATGAAATCAAGTATACAAAAATATTGTAAACAGTTTTAAGAAAAAATATATATAAAATTATTGAAAAAGCAGTTAAATAAACCGATATATTCAAGAAGAAACTTTTATGTAAAAATAAAAGTGTACTTTATCGTGATGTAGCGCTACAAAAGATAAAGCTAGCAAAGTATTAAGACTCATTGAAAAAAAAGAAAGGAAGTGTTTGTTTCATGCGTACTAAAAGTTTTGCTGACTTAAAACCAATCATCTTCAAAATCATTGTACTGGCATTTATGTTTGGTTTTGGTTTTTTACCTTCTATTGGTCAAATGACTCCTTTAGGAATGCGTGTATTCGGAATTTTTTTTGGCTCCATCTTTGGATGGGTCGCAGTTAGTTTAATTTGGACTAGCTGTGTTGGCGTAGTTGCATTAGGACTTTGTGCATATAATTCATTAGGAGACACTTTCACAGCCGTATATGGCTCTCAGACAGCTGTTATGCTATTGTGCTGTATCTTCGCTTGTGCACTGATCGCCAAAACAGATTTAGCTAGTGTAATTGTACAGGCTTTAACGAGTCTGAAAATAGCCCAGAAGGATCCTTTCATTATGTCATTCTTTGTGTTTCTATCAGCATGGATTATTGGAACCTTATCTCATTGTCTAGTAGCTGGCTTACTATTGCTAAGTATCTATGATAATATGTCTGCAAAAGGTGGCGTACCAAAACAGCATCCAACTAATTCTTATTGGGCAACTGGAATTTCTATTGCTGCCACTTTTGGAGATTTGACCTTTCCATTTAGACCGGTAGCATATGCAATTCTAGGAACATATACCGCTTTTACAGGGCAAGCGGTGCCATTTATTCAGTATGAAGCAATTGTATTACCGTTTCTATTTTTAATCTTAATTACTTATGTTCTATTAGGCAAATACGTTTTACGGGTAGATATGCATTTCTTTAACAATACTGCATTGTTTCAGCAAACTACCAAAGCAACCAAAAAACAAAAGACAGCCTTAATATTTTTAGGTCTAATGCTCATTGCTATGTTCTTGCCAAGTCTGTTCGGCACAGGAACAAGTATTCTTGATGTATTTATGAATAAATTAGGGTTGGGAGGCATTGCCCTTATTTGCATTGCAGTCATGATGTTCTGGCAGGTAGAAGGAAAACCACTAATGGATTTGCAGGAACTCAGTTCAGAATTTCAATGGGGGCCATATTTGTGTATTAGTTATTTAATGCCTTTAGCTAGTACAATTAGCAGCGACGCATCTGGAATTACCGCTACATTAAATGGCTGGTTCGAACCATTCTTAAGTGTTCTCTCTCCCATGGTATTTTTAAGTGTTGTTATTTTGCTTGTAATTTTAATGACTAATGTAATTAACAACATGGTGGCAGCAATGATTTTTATCACGATTTTGTATTCCTTAGAACCGACCTTAGGTACATCCCTAAACTTTACAGCTGCCACATTAGCTATCATGTTAGGTGCATATTTTGCATGCTTAACACCGGCTGCAAATCCTTTAATGGCATATATCTTTACATTAAAAGGTTTGATACGAATTAAAAGTCAGTTTATGTACGGAGCAATTAGTTGTATTTTGATGTATATCTTAACCTTATGCGTGTTTTATCCGCTTGCAGCAAGAATTTTTTGATCAATGCCCCGCACAAAAAATAATTATACAAATTGGAGTGATATATTATGACTTGTTGTTTTACCCCTCAGGAAAAAAGAATTATGGACAAGAACAATGGAGATTTGGGGTTCCGTGAAGGACGAGAAAGAGTTTATAAAATACTGGACCGATTCCAAGGGAAAAAACCTGTTGTGGATATTGAACGTGCTGTATATTTTACGGAGTCCATGAAGCAAACGGAAGGAAAAATCCTTGTGCTACGTTGGGCATTAGCAATGAAAAATGTCGCTGAAAAAATGACAGTGTATATTGATGAAGACAATCTTCTGGCAGGGCGCGGAGGGAAAGCTGCCCGATATGGAATAATGTATCCCGAATTGTGCGGCAATGTGATTGAGCAAACGCTGGATAGTATTTCTGGACGAGAAGGCTCTGCCTTTGATGTATTAGAGGAAGACAGAGAAGTACTGCGCAGAGATATCGCACCATATTGGAAAGACAAAGCCTTTTTCGATGACTTTGTACGATCACTTCCGGAAGAAACATTAAGGATTAGCTATGATCCTCAAAATCCTACGCAAGTGCGTAATATTGTAAATGAAACAATGACACTACGCGGTTCTCTACAATGGGTGCCAGATTATGAGAAAGCAATTTCAAAAGGTTTCAAAGCGATTAAAGAAGAAGCACAAGAAAAATTAAACCAGATGAATCAAATGGAGTATGATGTTTACGGAGAGAAAAGACAGTTTTTAGAAGCTGTTGTCATTGAATGTGACGCGATTATTTTATGGGCGCACCGTCATGCAGAAGAAGCATTACGACTGGCAGAGCAAACTGAAAATATTATTAGAAAACAAGAGCTTTTAGATATTGCTGAACGCTGTAAACGGGTTCCCGAATATCCAGCCCGTAATTTTGCTGAAGCAGTGCAAGCCCATTGGTTTACCGCACTGTTTCACCGGTTAGAAATCAGTACAGGCAGCGTGGTTTCCAATGGCCGTATGGACCAGTTTTTGTATCCATACTATAAACAGGATATTCAAAATGGAACATTAACAGAAAAAGAAGCAACTGAGCTTTTGGAATGCTTATGGGTAACAATGGCACAAAGTATGGATTTAAAATTTGCTGCGGCAGCCGGAACTATGTTGGATGGATATGCACATTGGGAAGCTGTGACAATCGGCGGCCAGACTTGTACTGGACAAGATGCAACAAATGAATTGACTTATTTAATGCTGAAATCAAAACAAGAATTCACATTGGACTACCCAGATTTATCGGCCAGAGTTCATAAACGTTCTCCTGAAAAATATTTGCGTGAGATTGTAAAAACGATTAAAGAAGGATCTGGTTATCCAAAACTATTCAATGATGAAGAAATTATTCTGAATCTAGTGTCAAAAGGAGCACCATTGGAAGATGCCTTTAATTATGCGGCATCAGGTTGTTCAGAAGTTCGTATGCCCAATCGGGAAACCTTTACTTGCGGAGATTCTTATGTCAGCTTGGTGGCACCATTAGAATTAGTGTTATATAATGGAAAAACTTTTGCAACAGGTGAGGAAATAGTCGGCTTAAAAACCGGTGAATTGACGCAGTTCCCAACATGGGATGCTTTTTTGGATGCTTATACTGACCAATTAAATAATTTGTTCCGGCATATGCTTGTTCACACTTATTGGGGAATCGAATTGCGGGACAAACATTATGCCTCTCCATTAAGCTCCTGCCTGCACGATTTGTGCATGGACAGCTGCAAAGATCTGCATAGTAAAAAGATTCCAGGCGGTATTGATATCGGTTTCTTCGATGTAATCGGTTATGCAACAGCCACAGATTCATTAGCAGCAATAAAGAAACTGGTGTATGATGAAAAAATCTATTCCCTAGAAGAAATTGTGAGCGCATTGAAAACAAATTTTGAGGGGAATGAAATTATGCGGCAAAGAATGCTTCATGCACCCAAATACGGAAATAATGATGCTTACGCAGACGATATTGCAAGAAAAATTGAAAATCTTTGTACTGAATATGCCAGGAAAGCTTCTGATTTTCTTGAAATTCACCTTGATGCTCGAATGGTTCCTATCACCGCCCATGTCGCATTTGGTCATTCCACAGGAGCAACTCCAGATGGAAGAAAAGCAAGCGTAACATTATCTGATGGAGCTTCCGCCGCTCAAGGAGCTGACATAAACGGTCCTACGGCAGTTTTAATGTCTAATCACAATACGAAAGATTATCGTTATAAGGAAAGAGCTGCGAGGTTATTGAATTTAAAATTTACTCCAAGCAGTTTGGAAGAAGAAGCTGGAATATGCGGCATGGTTAACTTTATTCGAGCATGGTGTGATTTAGGACTTTGGTTTGTACAATTTAACGTAATTAATCCAGAAACGCTAAAAGCTGCACAATCAGAGCCAGAAAAATATCGCAATCTTATTGTCCGAGTTGCTGGTTATAGTGCATATTTTACAGCGCTTTCTAAAGGTGTGCAAGATGATATTATCTCTCGTACACAGCATAACATCATTCGATAATTTTCTTTTTTATGACTCAAGAGAATTGTAATATTATATAAGGAGCTCAGTATGATAATTGACTTCAGATTTAGGCCAAATACAATTGATGTGTTGGAAAATTTTTATCGCGTTTTCGAAAAGGCCATAAATGCAATGGAAATGAGCAAAGCAGAATATCTGGCACAAGCGCAGACGATAGAAGAAATTGTCGACGGTTTGCAACACAACCATGTCGTAAAAGCTGTTATTGTAGGAAGAGATATTGAAACGACTTTTTCTATCCCTAATAATAATGATGAGGTAAGGGCTTTTTGTGAACAGTATCCAAACTTGTTTTGCGGATTTGTCGGTGCTGATCCGCATAAAGAGAAACATACAATCAAGGATATCACACACAGAATAAAAAATGAGGGATTTTCAGGAGTAGCTATAGACCCATTACATGCTCGTATTCAAGCAGACGATGAAAAGTATTATCCAATATATACTGAATGCTGCAATTTAAATGTTCCTATTATCATAACAGGAGGGCCCGCCAGATTCACAAAAAATACCCTTCTAAGAAACTGCCATCCAGAACAAATTGATAGAATTGCCAACGATTTTCCAGCACTTAAGATTGTTATAAGCCACGGCGCGTGGCCATTCGTCAATGAGATGATAGGGGTTTCCTATCGACACACAAACGTATACATGGAATTGTCTGAATATGAGTTATTTCCACAAAGCAATTCCTATCTGGAAGCTGCAAATACCATCTTGAAGGAGCGGATACTTTTTGCAAGTGCACATCCTGGCGTAAACTATAAAAAAGCAATCGCACTTTATGAAAAACTCCCTCTTCATGATGATGTAAGAGAGAATATTATGTGGAAAAATGCAAAATCGTTTCTGGAAAAAATGACGCTTGTATAGCACTAACAAAGCTTCACTTTTCGTATGAATACAAAGACGATTCAGAACAATGCATATTAAAAAATAGCTGGGAGTACGGACAAAATCTTAGATTGATTCAGTACAACTATTGGGTTTGTCAGTACTCCCAATTTCAATTGCATAAAAAGGGCTCCCCCGAGTCATAATCCTGGCTTATAAAATATTACCTTCCCTTATGCTTTGCTTTTTTCTTTTCTTGACGTAAAGCATATTGCTGCTTTCTTTCTATTTCCTTTTGTTCTTTCGTTTTTATCCTCTTTGCAGCTTTATTCTGCTCTCGTTGTAACTGCAGTACCTGCTGCGCTTTTGTGCCCATTCCCCTATCCTCTAATTGGCTGCTGATTTGGCGCTGCAAACGTTTTGGATTGATTTTGCGCTTCTCAATTTTTTCTGTTTTGATAGGCAACGTGAACCTCATTTTATTCCAGTTCTGAAGTAAAAAACTATATACTTCATAGTCCTTTGGCTCCGCCCCAAAAGTAATTTTGCAGACTTCATATGTTCCATCTCTAACCCGCTCATACAACCCAATCCAAAAGGGATCTTCAAACAAAATTGTAAAACTGCTTTTATAAACCATACTATTCAGCTCTCTATATATTGACCTTGAAAATTGTCAAGCCATTCTAAAAGTGCCTGGTACAAGAGTTTCTGCTGCTCAAAAACCGTTTTTCCGCCCAACGGAATCTCTGCGTATTCTGTCTCATATCCTTTTAAAATCTGAAGTGAAGTAACAATATTTTCTTGCAATTGCTCCAAGAGCTTCAGCCCTTCATTTCTTTCCACTTTACTTAGATTAGCTATCACCACATTAAAATCAAACTGCAAGGGAATTGGTTCGGTCGCATGCAGCGTCATAAGTTCTTCAAAATAAACTCTCCCCCCTTCTGTAATTGAGTAGATGGCCTTATCTGCATGTCTATTTCCTTTGACAATATTGCTCTGAAGATATCCCTTTTCCTGCAGCTGTAAAACTTTCCTATAAATCGAAGGAACGCTTATTTTTGTCCATCTGGGAAAATGATGATACTCTATATCTTTTTGAATATCATAGGCACTTTGCGGTTTTTCTAAAACAATACCAAGTATTGCTAAATCTATTGACGACATCACATTACCCCTTCTCTTTTACTATTATCAATAATACTATCGTCAATAGTAAAAGTCAAGAGATAGATTAAATTTTTATCTTTCTTACTTCCATGTTAAAGTGCAGCGCACCTATGCAAAACATCAGAAAATACAAAAAGAGCTTTCCAAAAAATTTGGGAAAGCTCTTTAAAAACTTAGCGTTTTAATTATTCAATGATTTTAGAAACAACGCCGGAACCTACTGTACGGCCACCTTCACGA
>OFFL01000267.1_pt1 | contig 60582 bp, 61 predicted proteins | sample 1521391 | NCBI WGS metagenome assembly OFFL01 (sample SAMEA3504082, study PRJEB24116) | mouse gut metagenome | biome: mouse gut; feature: mouse-associated habitat; material: faeces | place: Denmark | collected 2011
CCCGTCCGCCCGCTTTAGCGGGCGGACAAATCAGGATCGTGAAATTTCCAATTTCACGCTACATTCCTACCATCTTGATGTCTCCGGCCTCTTTGATATACCGGCAGTAGTGCGACTGGGACTTTACTACCGTAGAAATGTCTCCTATACAGATCTTTGTTCCCGGATAGACTTCACCGGTAACGATGATCTGTCCTGCCGCCATAAGTCCCAATTCATTTTCTCTATCAAACATTTCCTTGGTTTCCGCCCGAAGCTGTTCATTCTTGGCATCCCTTAACTTCATGAGCGACAATGCATATTTTAACTGCTCCGGCTCCAATTTGATTCCTTTGGCGATTTTCTGATTGCTGGCATCAATGATCGGCTGTATCGACCTTAAGATCTTATTGATCTCCATTCCGGAAGTCTGCAGTTCCTGCAGACGCATTTTAATGCTCGGATCGCTGCCGACTTCTACAATCGTATCTGCTCCCATAGAAGAACCCAGCGTTTTTACTGTAATGGTATTCCCCGCACAAACTTTTCCGCCCGTAATAAACCCCCGCCTGCCGCTGACCGTCACCTCACTTCTTGCCATAACCGTGCTATGCAAAATGGATTCCGTAGTAATATAACCGCCCGCCATAACGGACTTCACATTCTCAAGGAATTTGGAAACAATATTTCCTCCCGCTTTCAGCGTTCCTTTCCCCATTCCGTTCATGCCTCTCGCTATGATGATATCTCCGCCTGCTTCCACATACGCGCCTTCCACAACGCCCCGGATCTCCACATCACCCTTGGCTTTTACGGTAAAATTCTCACAAATATTCCCATTTACCTGTATGCTGCCTTCATAATCTACATTTCCCGTATTATTATCTACATTTTCCACTTCAAATACATTGGAAACAAAAACCTTTCCTTCAACCAGCGTTACATGGCCGTTCACTTCGGAATAAATTTCCAAAGAGTTGTCTCCCAATTTTATATTTTTCCCGAACTTAAGATAAGCGCGGTGGACGTCTCTTGGCTTAATCTTCTCCCCCAATACGTTAATGCCGTATTCACCTGCATCTTCAGGGATCAGTTTCGCCAGCATATCTCCCTTATCGCAATGATTTATCGTATTTAAATGAAAAAAGTCTACACTTCCATCATCCTTGACCGTAGGCTTTACCTTTAAATCCACATTAAAATAGTATTCTATTCGGGCATCCGTACCATGCCGCGGTTCTTTTCCCTCAGCGACTATAATGTCCGTACAATATGTTCTCTTTCTAAAAAAAGAATCGATACTGTCTTCCCGAATCCCTTCTACGATCTTCATTTGCGCAAGATCGTTCAGAAATTCCTCTTTGGTCATTAGTTCTCCGCCTTCTGCAGGAGCAAAAAAACGCGCAACCGCCTGCATCTTGTCAGGAGAAATGGTAACCTTACAACACTCCCGCTCTCTGTTAGCAGGCGTATCGTTTAATTTAAAAATAGTAACCTCTTCCAAACCACGAATCGCATTATTTAATGCAGTCAGGTCATACAGTATGTTTTTCTGCATTAAATAATTCGTGAGTTCGCTGACATCGATTGCTTCACCATCTTCAGCAGCGGGAAATAACTTAAGATAACTCCCATCCTTTTTACAAATCAACTGAAAATATCCGTTACTCATCTCCAATACCCCGTAACCTTTCAATATGCCCCATTATTTGTCCGTTAAAATCCCGATATATTTCCCCATTTTTGTTTTCATCTTCTGCAATCCTCTTGTATGAAGCTGCGAAATTCTGGATTCAGATACTTCCAATATATTGCTGATTTCTTTTAAAGTTAATTCTTCATAGTAATAAAGTACGATTACCTTTCTTTCTTTTTCCGTTAAAAGTTCCAGCGCCTCTCCTAATATCTTCTTTAATTCACCCTTCTCCAACACGGTTTCAGGACTGTCAAATTGCGACGTATTATTATATTCTACGGAAACCTCGCTGCCCTGTTCCAAATATTCGTTTAAAGACACGACATTGGTGATCTTCATCTGACTCTGCCATTCCAAATATTCCTCTTCTGTAATACCAAGCCCCTTTGCGATCTCCCCGTCCGTCGCATTTCTCCCTTTTGCCGCCTCAACCTCTTTGATCACTGCGTCGATCTTTTTTTGTTTCTGTCTGATCGTCCTAGGAATCCAATCCATTTTCCGGATCTGATCAAGAATAGCGCCTCTGATCCTAAGGCTGGCATAGGTCTCAAATTTTACTTCCTTCATGGAATCAAATTTATCGATTGCATCGATCAGACCAAAAATGCCATACCCGACCAAATCGTCATACTCTACGTTATAACCCAAGTACATACTCAGCCTGCCCGCCACCACTTTAACTAACGGAGCATACTCCAGTATGATTTTTTCTCTTACTTCAGGAGATTTCGTCCTTGAATATTCATCCCATAGTTCTTTTCTGCCTGCTTCGTCCATAGCACCCTCCAACTATAGTATTTATTCTTACTCCTCTGCGACTGAATCCTCCGCTTCCCTCTTTCCTTCAGCCGCCTCTTCCTCTGCCGCTTTTTCGATCACTTCACCCTCGTCAAGCGCCCTTTTCTCATTCTGCTTGTCAAAAACATCCAATATAAATTTTATAACGCTTCCCAATATGTAAAACACGATCAGAACTACCAACAAAATGATCAATGCCGTCTTTGTATCATATTTCAGATAAAAAGTTCTGATACTTGTGATCAGACCGGCAACCAACATTAAAATCGGAGGTAATAGTTTTCTATTCATCTGTCAACCTCTTAAATAACCGTTTCACTTTTACCAACTGCACGTATTACAAAATCCCCTGTTTCAGGATAAAAAATAACTGTCCGCCCATAAGAATTTCCGGTGTCCTGTGCCAAAATAGGTATCCTTAATTCTGCAAGCTTCGCCTTACACGCAGAAACATTTCTTTCCCCTACACGAACCATATCATTTTTGCTGGAAAAATTGAACATCTGCGCGCCGCCTGCAATCTTTGCCACAAGCCTTGCACGGCTTGCCCCCTGCGCAACGATCTGCTTTACCAGCTCTTCAATTCCCGTATCCGCAAATTTAGGAATATTCGCATTGTTTCTTATTGCCGTACTGTCCGGCAGCATGATATGAGCCAACCCACCTATTTTGGTAATCGGATCGCGAATTGCGATCCCAACACAGGACCCGAGTCCTAACGTCGTAACACCATTCGGACTTTTTACTACTTTCAAGTCCGCCATTCCTACTTTTATTATTTCACTCATAGTATAAACGACCTTCAATCTTGTTAAATTTTTTTCAAAAAATTACTGACTGATAATACCTAATGAAGATAACATTTTGGAATAAGAATCCACATCCGGAACTAAAATAAAATACCCGTTTAACTCAATCTCATCCGAAAACTGAGTTTGAATCAATAATAATTTATCCCCATATACACCAAATTCAATAGCCGGCACACTAAGAATCGCTCCTGCCATATCCGTTGCGATAGACGGTATCGTCGGGTAAATGGTCAGTCTTGTCAGATCTGACAGGGAATTCAAATAAGAACCCGCAATAATATTCCCGATTTCCAAAAGCGCGGACAGCTCCATCTCTGTAAAGCCGCCTATCCCGTGGCTGCTCCCCATGCCCATTAACATTTTGGATACCAGATGCTTTGCAGTCGTCATATCCATCAGAAACATAATACTTCCCGTAATCTCGCCTTCTACCCCAAGATAAATGGCTGTCATCTGCTGTTCCGCACCGCCGACCATTTCACCTACTTCTTTAAATTCCAAAAGCTTTACCTGAGGCACCCTCATATCTACTTTACACTGGAGCATCTGGGCTAACGCGGTTGTCGCGTTGCCCGCCCCGATATTTCCCAGTTCCTTCAAGATATCGAAGTATTCCCGGGACATTTTTTCTACATTGATCTCTTCCATATCAGGCTCATTCCTTTTTATACATTTTCCTTTTCAAGAGTAACCGTATTCAAATCCAACAGGGAAATCAGACCGCCCTCATATTTTCCGATTCCATTGATATAATTGGTTTTTTCTTCTTTATTATCATAAGCTACCCGCTCAATCTGGGAATTGTCAAGCGTTACCACTTCTTTAACTTCATCCACGATAACCCCTATCATTCCGTACTGCTCCAGCTTTAAAATAATGATCCTTGTCGCTTTTGTGATCTCATCTTCAGGCAGATCCATCTTCAGTCTGATACTCATGACCGGTATTACTTCACCCCTTAAATTGATCACTCCTTTTAAATAAGGCGCTACCTTAGGAACTCTCGTTATATGCTGCATACGAACGATATTATCGATATACTTGATATCAATGCCGTACTGCTCGTCACCGATCTTGATGACGATAAACTGTATTGTTTCAAATGACCTTATCTCTTCCATCTGTCAATCCCTCCCTCTAAATAAGCGCGTTCGCATCAAGAATAAGAGCAACTTCACCATCGCCGAGAATCGTAGCGCCGCTGATAAATTTACATTTATTAATGTACTTGCCCATAGATTTGATTACAATTTCCTGTTGTCCCATAAGTTCGTCAACTACAAGACCTGCCAGTTTGTCCCCTTTTTTGACAATAACAACCAACAGATCGTCGTCCGAACTCTTCTTGGATTCAATATCCAATACGTCGCTTAAACGGATCAGTGGAATGACGGTTCCTCTTAAATGAATCACTTCATTTGCCTGTACCAGCTTAATATCGTCTTTTGTAATATCCTCGATCGTCTGAATAGATCCTAAGGAGATCGCATATTTCTCTCCTCCTACGTCTACCATAAGCGCCTGAATGATAGCCAGAGTAAGGGGAAGCCTGATCGTCCATGTACTTCCTTCTCCAAGCTTACTCTTCACTTCTACTTCACCGCTTAAGGACTCAATCTTAGACTTAACAACATCCAGCCCCACGCCTCTTCCCGATACGTCGGATACTTTCTTCGCTGTTGAAAAACCGGCGTTAAAGAGCAGGTCGATGATTTCCTTATCGCTCATATTTTCTGCCTGTTCGGGAGTGATAACGCCTCTCTCAATGGCTTTATTCTTTACTGCCTCCACATCGATGCCGTTACCGTCGTCTTTTACCTCGATCACAACGTTATTTCCGTCCTGATAAGCATCCAGATAAATAGAACCTGCTTCCGGCTTTCCTCTTTCCTTACGCAGTTGTGCTGATTCCAAACCATGGTCGGCGGAATTACGCAGCAAATGCATGAGCGGGTCTCCAATCTCGTCTACTACGGTACGGTCCAGCTCTGTCTCTTCACCGGACATATATAATTCCATTTTTTTGTTCAGTTTCTTCGACAGATCCCTGATCATACGCGGAAACTTCTGTACAACGCTTTCGATCGGCACCATCCTGACTTTCATAACCGATTCGTGCAGATTCGTAGTGACATTCTCCAAATACTCTATCTGCTCGTTAAAAAGGTTGCTGTTCCCCGTTCCTACGTTAGAAGCGGAAACCAAAGAATTCTTGGCAATAATCAACTCGCTTACCAGATTCATAAGCGCATCCAGTTTTTCAATATCCACCCGGACCGTCCTGTTGACAACCGGTTTAGATACCGGCTTTTTATCGCCGGCCGGTTTTGCGGCGGGCTTTGCAGGCGCTGCTGCAACGGAAACCGCCTGTGAAGACGGTTCGGAAACAGCGGTCTCTTTTTGATCCGGATCCGCGCTTGCCGTTACGACGGCAGGCTCCTCTTTCTCTTCTCCCGGCTCCACCGTTACCTTTCCGCCGACTACTTTTTCAATTTCCGATACGCTGAGGGCCGCCTTGGTCACCGTATCCAAATCTCTGTCCGTAATTACGATAACGCTGAAATCAAGGTCAAATTTTTCATCCTCGATATCCTGTGTGGACGGAACAGAAACAATGATCTCGCCCAGTTCTTCCAACGCCTTAAACACCAAAAACGATCTGGCAGCTTTTAAAATACACGCCTCCTGCACGCTGACAGTCAGCCCAAATACGCTTTTCCCCTGTGAAACCGCTTCTCTGATCACGTTCTGCTCCGTGTTTCCAAGCTTGATTTCCTGCCATCCGGCGCCTTCCGACGTTTCCGGGCCTTCCAGCTCTTTTGCCGGCGCTTCTTCTTTCTTCTCCGCCTTTTCCTCCTTCGCGGCATCGCCGTCCGAACCTTTCAAAATAGCGTTCAACGCCTTGATTAAAGGCTCGTTATCATTCGTTCCCTCGTCTGCCGTTTCCTGAATCGATGCCAGATATTCCTCTAAGGCATCCAGACATTGAAACAAAATGTCGATCATATTTCCACGGACTTTAATGGTTCCATTCCTTACTTCTGAAAATACATTCTCCATATCATGGGTAAGAGTCTGCATTCTCTTATATCCCATCGTTCCCGCCATACCCTTTAACGAATGAGCGGCACGGAAGATCTCATTGATCGTATCCGCATTTTCCGGCTCCTGCTCCAATGTCATGATCTGGGTGTTCAGATTCTGCAAATGCTCTTTGGTTTCATCGAGAAAAATTTCTAGATATTGGCTTACGTCCATTCTACATTACCCCCACGTTTAAAATTATTTCCTGCGCAATCTGTTCTAACGGTACAATCTGATCGGAAACCCCTGCCTTGACAATGCTTTTAGGCATTCCGTATACCGCGCAAGTACTCTCTTCCTGCGCAATGACATGTATGTTTTTTGCTGGTTTTAAATTCTGGATTCCTTTCGTTCCATCCGCACCCATACCGGTCATGACAACACAAACGACCTCATCATATCGACTGTTTGCGAGGGATTCATACATATAGTTCGCACACGGCTTTACTCCTTCCCTATTAGGTTCGTCAGAATAATGTACCGTTGCTTTTCCGGCATTTGAGACTATATTCAAATGCTTTCCTCCCATTGCCAGATATGCATGCCCCGCCTCTAATACATCTCCCTCCGCCGCTTCTTTCACGTTGATCTCACTCAAAGCATCTAAGCGTTCTGCCAATGACGCGGTAAATCCGGGCGGCATATGCTGGACAATGACTACCGGCGCTTTTAAATTTCCCGGCAGCCTGGGTATGACCGACTGCAATGCTTTGGGACCTCCGGTCGAACTTGCGATCGCCACGATCTTGTTTCCGGTGACCTTTACCGTGCTCTTCTTTACGGTTTCAACCACTTTTTTTATGGTCTTAGGCTCTTCGGCTTCGAAAGTCCTGCTTACCGCTGTCGGACTGCTCTCGGCTACCGCAGCAAGCATGGCAAGGAGTATCCTTTTGAAGTCTTCATTCCTACAGTCGATTGCATTGGTCGGTTTATGTATGAAATCAAGCGCTCCCAGTTCCAAAGCATCTAAGGTTGTCTTGGCTCCTTCTTTTGTATCAGTGCTTACCATAATCACTTTAGCGCCAATCTTTTTCTTCTGTAATTCCCTCAAAAGCTCAAGCCCGTTCATCTTCGGCATATTTACGTCGAGAATAACAGCCTCATAAGATTTCTTCATCAATAGGTTCAGCGCTTCTTCACCGTTGATTGCCTTGTCTTCTACTTGGAATCTTTCATCACTATTAATTATATCACAAAGAACTCTTCTCATAAGTGCAGAATCATCAACAACAAGAATTTTTTTCATAATATACCTGCGCCTCCATTCTTTCTTCGTTATTGCTTATGTATCCTTACTCGCCAAGCTCCTTTTTTCTGTTCTTTCTTTCTTCCTGAAAAATATATCGGATGATCTCTTCTCTTTCGTCCTTATTAATATTTACATACTGCAATCTATATTCATAAAATCCCGGTTTATTATCGAGCTCCCTTGCACTCAATATTCTGCCTACAAGATTATATTCTTTCAATCTTCTATTGACCATCAAATGATAAATACAGCCTACCAGACTTTCCGGTTCATATTTCTGCTCGGATACAAAGCGCAGCCCGCCGCCGCTGATATCCACGATCACGCTCCGGCTCAGCCTTTTTCCGTTTACGACCCGCCTGGTCTCCAAAACCTCTTCCTGCTCTTCTTCGCTAAGCCCGAATGCGCTCATCTCAAGAGCACAGCTAAAACGATAGTATTCCCGTCTCTGTTGTTTGCGCAGATTACTGGTAAGCTCCATTAAGACCATATATATGTTATTTGATTTATAACGATCCAGTACTCTTGCAAAGCACTGATATAATCCGTTTTCGGTATAAAAATATACGTCATATTCGCCGTCCACCTCCAAAAGAAGCAGTTTGGCTTTTTCCATCGGCATGGAGATCTCCAGCCGATCCTCGCTCAGGATCTCGCAGACTGAACTGTGATACACTTTCTTTTTTGCCCCGTCCTGTTCGTCCTCGTTATATTTGATCCGTTCCACCCTTTGTAATTCTATTCTATCACCTGGTTTAATAAACTGCGATAACATATTATTTTACCTCTACTCTGTCTTTTTTCCCTGAAACAATATGTGAAAAAAATGCTGTTATTCCTCTTTTAACTATATATTTCTGCTCTTCCTTTTCCATGAGTCTTTTCGCAATCCTCTCATAAGCGACTGCAGACCTTGCTTTCGGGTTTCTGATAGATACCGGCATCTGCTGCATTACAGCCTCTGAAAGCTGCGCGTCCTGCGGCACTGCCCCCAGATAAGTAAGCGGTGCATTCAGATACTTTGTGACGACACTGTTTAACTTACCGTAAAGAACTTCTCCTTCCTCTTCCTTTGCCACCCTGTTGGCGATCACTTTCACCTTTGTCTCTCCTGCTGAAAAATCCGGATGCGTATACAACGCTTTCACTAACGAATAGGAATCCGTGATCGAAGTAGGTTCCGGCGTGGTTACCAACAGAATCTCTCCGCTTGCCACTAAAAATTCCATGACCATATCGGATATTCCCGCTCCCGTATCTATAATGATCACATCTGCAATCATATCCAGTTCGGCCAGATTCCGTATGATATAACTGAGTTTATCTTTATCCATATTGGCAAGCCCGGAAATCCCGGAACCGCCGGAAATAAAACCGATGTCGTTAGGTCCTTTCGTAATGACTTCCCTGATCGTCTTTCCCTGACTGATCAGATCTCCTAAATTATACTTTGGTACAGCGCCAAACATGATCTCTATGTTAGCAAGACCAAAATCAGCGTCCAAAATGATTACCCTTTCCCCTTCTTTTTTTAACTGTACTGCAAGATTGATCGCAGTATTTGATTTTCCGACTCCGCCCTTGCCGCTGGTTACCGTAATAACTCTTGCGGCAGGTTTTCTCGATAACTGGTTCTTCGCCTTGATAATATTTCTAAGCTGCTCGGCTTGATCCATAGTATTCCTCCCGTTAGCGCTTTCCTCCAAGCAAATGCTTCACTGTCTTTTGAGGATTGAACATTTCAATATCATCAGGTACATTCTGTCCGCAAGTCACATATGACATAGGAGCGCCCGTATACAAACGCAGATTGAGCAGACTTCCTAATGTCGTTGTCTCATCTAATTTCGTAAAAATAAGTTTATATTCGGCAACTGTTTTATACGAATCGGCAATGCGCTTCAGGTCCCGGTACTTTGTAGCTGCACTTACTACAAGATAAACTTCCGATTCCGCAATACCGTCAATAGAATGTACAAAATTTTTTACCGTTTCTCTCTGTTCCTCATTTTGGAAAGAATGTCCTGCCGTATCTACAAAAACATAATCATATTCTTTAAACTGCAGGGCTGCTTCCTTTACCTCTTCTGCTGTATAAATAATTTTAAATGGAATTTCCAGTATATTGGCATAAGTCCTTAACTGTTCCGCCGCCGCTATACGGTAAGTATCCCCCGTGACCATGGCAATCTTCTTCTTTTCCCCCAGACAAAATCTGGATGCAACTTTTGCTATGGTCGTTGTTTTCCCGACTCCTGTCGGACCAATAAAAAAGATAAATTTGGGATTTGTCCCTGCCGGTGCGATCTCGGCAGGCTTTCCGAACTTCAGGATCATTTTTTGATATATGGTAGACAGAATAAAATCTACCGGCGTATTCGGCTTGCTGATCTTATCGATCTCTTCCATAATCTGATTGGCATAAATCTCATCCACCTCATTATCTATCATGGTGTTATAAAGTAGTTTTAAAAACACCATCATTTCGGATTCTTCCTCTTTGGGACTTTCCTCTTCCTGAGGCTGGAGCTTTTGTTCCAATAAGGTCTGTAAGCTGTCTAATTTTTCCTGAATCGCATTGTTTTCTTTTTTCTCAATGTATGCCAGCGTTTCGCTCAAACGGTTCCTTTGTCCGCTGCTCTCCTGCTTTGGCTGCACCTCAAATCTTTCGGTAGTTTCCGTTTTAGCGGCTACCTGCGCAATTTCCGAAACGGCCGCTTTCATGGCTGCCTCGCTTGCCGCCGCAGTCGCCTTTCTTTCGCTTTCCTCCTCCAATGCTACCGTGACCTCTGTCATCTGCTTCTGCATGATTCCGAAAACTCCGCCCTTTTTTATGCTTTTTACGTTCATTAAAACAACATGTTCACCAAGTTCTTTTTTGGCGGCTGTCAATGCTTCTTCTTCTGATTTTCCGAGAAATTTTTTTATTATCATTAAGCTGTCACCATCCCTACAGATTGCAGTTCGACATTCGTTTCTACTTCATTATAGGAAACAACGATCAAATCTTTGAAATAATCCTCCGTCAGCCTTCTGAAATACATTCTTACGATCGGAGAAGTTATAATGATCGGATTTTTACCTAAATTCTCCAGCTTTTGTACCTCATTTCCGACCGACGACATAATGGCCTTGGTACGATCCGGATCAAGATTTAAATACGCTCCCTGCTCCGTCTGCTTGATACTTCCCATGATTTCCTGTTCCACCTTAGGGTCTAACGTTACCACGCTGGTCGTTTCACTTCCTGCAAAATATTTGCTGGAAATGGCACGCCTTAAACTCTGGCGGACATATTCGGTCAGAATATCCGTATCCCTCGTAGTCGGCGCATAATCTGCAAGCGTTTCAAATATCGTCAAAAGATCCCTGATGGAAATGCCTTCTTTTAAGAGGTTTTGGAGTACTTTCTGAATCTCGCCAAGACCCAGAAGCTTCGGCACCAGTTCTTCCACAAGAGACGGATTGGTCTCTTTTAAATTGCTTACAAGCTGCTGCACATCCTGCCTTGTGAGTAATTCCGATATGTACTGCCGGATCACCTCAGTCAGATGCGTAGCAATGATAGACGGCGGATCTACTACCGTATAACCAAGACTTTCCGCACGTTCTCTCTGTCCCTCCGTGATCCAGATAGCCGGAAGGTGGAAAGAAGGTTCAAACGTCGGGATACCAGTAATCTCGTCCTCCACAAAACCGGGATTCATCGCCATATAGTGGTCAAATAGAATCTCACCTTCACTGACCTGTATTCCTTTTATCTTTATAATATACTGATTCGGGTTCAATTGTATATTATCACGCAGACGTATGATCGGAACGACGGTTCCCAATTCAAGCGCAATCTGCCTCCTGATCATAACGACCCGGTCTAGCAGATCGCCTCCCTGATTCGCATCCGCCAACGGAATGATTCCGTATCCAAACTCCAGTTCTATCGGGTCTACCTGTAAAAGGCTGGTAACATTTTCAGGCTGCCGTATTTCTTCCGCCGCAGCTTCGTCCAAATCTACCTCCGCTTCTATATTGGAAGTTTCTATTGCTCCCGCAACAGATCTGCCAGTTAAAATAAAAGCCAGCCCCAGCGTTACAAAGAGAACCGTATTAAGAGGCGTCACGATTCCAAGTGCCAGAACCGTGGATCCTACGAGATACAGGACTTTAGGTACACCAAATAGCTGTCTGATCAGTACGGTGCCAAAATCCGCATCCTTTGATCCCTTTGTTACAAGAATACCTGTAGACAGCGAAATAAGAAGCGATGGTATCTGGCTCACAAGTCCGTCACCGATCGTTAAAATCGTATACTTATCCACTGCGTCGCCGATTTCCATACCGCCTCTTATCATACCCATTGCAATACCGCCGATAATATTTACGGCAGTAATAATGATTCCGGCTATCGCATCTCCCTTTACATACTTTACGGCACCGTCCATGGAGCCGAAAAAAGATGCTTCCTGCTGGATCTTATCTCTTCGTATCTTTGCCTCCGCATCGGTAATGGCTCCCGTATTCAGATCCGCATCGATCGCCATCTGTTTACCGGGCATGGCATCCAATGTAAATCTTGCCGTTACTTCAGCCACACGCTCAGAACCTTTGTTAATGACCATGAACTGAATAATGATCAAAATAATAAATACAATGATACCGATCGTCAGATCGCCGCCGCCAACATATTGTCCGAAAGTCTTTACTACGTTTCCCGGCTCGCCGGTAGTCAGTATCAGCCTTGTGGATGATATGTTGAGCGCAATACGGAAAATCGTTGTAAACAGGAGGATTGTCGGAAAATAAGACAAGTCCAAAACTTCTTTTGAAAACATACATCCAAACATGATCGTAAATGCAACCGAAATATTGATAGCAAGAAAAGTATCCAACAGCCATGGCGGAATCGGCACGATCAACATTACAAAAGCGGCAAGTACATACATTGCAACGCCGATATCTGCTTTTTTCATACTCTCTCCCTCCTTAAATATATCCTAATCATTTTATCATACCCTTATATATGATACAAGCAAATCCTACGCCCTGCCTTGTAAATGATATACAAAAGCAAGTACTTCCGCTACCGCCTGATATAGTTCCGGCGGAACAAGCTGCCCTACCTCTACATTTGCATAAAGCATCCTTGCCAACGGTTTATTTTCTACAATTTCAATATGATTTTCTTTTGCCGCCTCTTTAATCTTCTGCGCCAGATAATCCTCGCCCTTTGCAAGCACGATCGGCGCTTCATACTGCTCCGGATCATATTTGATCGCTACCGCGTAATGGGTCGGGTTCGTGATTACCACGTCCGCCTTCGGCAGATCCTGCATCATCCTCCTTTGGGATGCTTCCCTCATCCTTTGACGGATCTTACCTTTGATTTGCGGATCCCCTTCCTGCTGTTTGTACTCTTCCTTGATCTCTTGCTTACTCATCCGCATATCTTTGGCAAATTTGATCTTTTGATATGCATAATCCGCAAGTGCAATGATCAAGTATACAAGCGCGATCCTAAGACCCATTTCAATGACCAGTTCTCCCGATAACTGTATCGCCTGCATAAGCGGCATGGAATATAAGTAAAAAATAGTTTCTTTCTTGCCGTTCAGATAGGAATAGGCTACATAAATCACTAATCCTATTTTAGCAATAGATTTTATTAATTCAACAATGGAATTTATGGAAATGATCCTTTTCATTCCACTGATTGGATTCAATTTATTAAATTTAGGTTTTAACGGTTTTCCCGTTACTTTCCATTTTACTTGAATATAATCGCTCAAAAACGAAACCAAAAATCCTACTATGAACATAGGGGCTATGATGATCATGATCTGCACAAGTCCGTATTTCAAAACGGCAAAAAGCTCCCCTTCCGGTACTTGTCCGCCATACATTTTGATTGCTTCAGGAATCCTTACATAAACCCCTGAAAACAACTGCAAAAACTCCGTCCCCATGGCGCCTACCCAGATCTTAAGCACAAGAAACAGAGCCAGCAGTCCCAAACAATTGGCAACCTCTCTGCTTTTTGCGACCTGTCCTTCATTTCTGGCATCGCTTAATTTCTTATCCGTAGCAGGCTCTGTTTTCTCACCGCCCTGCCCTTCTGCGAAGAACTGCAGGTTATATCTTAGTATCACATCATGCCCTCCACAAAAGCCACCATCATCCTTTTCATTTCCGTAAAAATAAAATCCGCCGCACCGGGCAGCATACTTGATGTCAGAAATATGACCGCAAGTCCAACCAAAATTTTGATCTGCATACCGACGGAAAACATATTGAGCTGCGGGGATACTTTTGCAAGAATTCCCAAAATCACATTTAGAAGTAAAATCACGATAAAGACCGGCAAACAGATACGAAAGCCGATCACAACATAGTCATACATAAACTTAAGCATGGCGTTTAACAACGCCGTCTCATGAAAAACTGCCCCGTTTACCGGAATCAACGTATAAGTATCGGCAAGTGCTCTTAAAATAAAACGGTACATCCCACTGGCAATCAGCATAAGCGTAATCACATATTGATAAAACACACCCGTAATACTTGTCTGCTCATTTGTAGTAGGGTCCAGCAACGTGGCCATAGCAAGGCCGATATCCATGTCCGTAATCTGCCCTGCCAGCGCTACAATACTGGTACAGATGTCGGCTCCAAAACCAATCAGCAGCCCTGTCACCGCCTCCTTCAGTACGATCATCGCATATCCTTCCACAGAATGATAAACGACCTCCGTGTGCGGCAGCATCATAAAGTACAATAGTACGGATACAAAAAAACCAAATCCAATCTTTAAACGTCTGGGCGTATTATTCATACTGTAAAAAGGCGCAATATAAATAAAACAAGTCACCCTTGTAAAAATCAGCAAAAAATATTCTAGTTCTGCAATCGAAAAGGAATAATCTATCATAGTCAAAATCCATTCTTTAGGCATTCAGGCATCTGGTGTACTGACACGTCTGCTTTCAGCTAAATGGCGCAGAATGAATTTTCAGTCTGCAAAGCGGCAGACGTAAATTCAGGCATGTCGTTTAGCGAAATGTAGGCATATCAGTACACCTGAACTGTATTGTACAGTTTCCTGCTAATCGGCACCAGTGTATTGTCTTGTTGATATTGGGCAAAACTACGCAGGATATTCGTTCACCTGCAAGGCAGATTTTCGACGGCGCAGCGGTGGCTACGACTAGAAAATCTAACGCCGCAGATAGGTAAATAAACAAGTAGGTCTGACTAATTATCAACGAGACAAAACACTAGCTGATATAGAGGCTGAAATTCGACCACAATTCTACCATAAACTCTGTCATACTGTTAAGCATCCAATGTCCCAAAATCATAAGCGCAACAAAAACAGCGATTATTTTCGGTACAAAAGTAAGCGTCTGCTCCTGAATGGAAGTAACTGTCTGAAAGATACTGATGATCAGACCAATCACCAACGATACCAGCAGTACCGGTGACGATACTTTTATTATAAGAAATAATGCCCTTCCCGCAACTGCAGTCACGTCATCAATCGTCATACTCTCTCCCATCTGCGCAACAATCACGCCCAACAACAAACTCCCTCACTTAATAGAAGGATTTTACCAAGCCTCCGATCACCAGATTCCATCCGTCTGCCAATAAGAACAACAAAATCTTGAACGGAAGAGAAACTGTAGTAGGCGGCAGCATCATCATACCCATACTCATAAGTGTAGACGCCACTACCATATCAATAACAATAAACGGAATATAGATATAAAAGCCGATCGTAAAGGCTGCCCGCAGCTCGCTTACGATAAACGCCGGTATCAATGCCTGCGTAGGAACCGTATCCAGTGACTTGCCATCCCATTCCACGCCTGCGATTTCCATAAACATCCTTGCATCTTCTACCTGCGTCTGCGGATACATAAATTCCCTGATCGGAACGAGGGCTCTTTCAAAAGCCTCTTCCTGCGTAATCTCTCCTGCCTCGAAAGGTACGACAGCCGTCGTATTGATCTCCGTAATAACCGGGCTCATAATGAAAAAAGTCAGAAACAAAGCTAACCCAATCAAAACTTGATTAGGCGGCGCTGTTTGTGTATTCAGTGCAGCCCTTGTAAAATGAAGAACGATGATAATTCTAGTAAACGCAGTCAGCATAATGATCAATGAAGGCGCAAGCGCAATCAAAGTAAGCGTTATCAATATACGCAGCGTACCGTTTATCTGACCGTTTCCGTTATTATAGGTAACCCGTACCGAATTTGCAATATTCAATTCCTTTAGATCGTCAGCAGTTTCCGCGGAACCTGCTTCATCGATATACGTTCTGGTCTCTGTATCGCCGGTTAAATTGGAATCATAGTTTGATGCACGGACCTCTTTCACATCACTAAGACACAATATGCCTACTGTAAGCAGCAGGCATACTATCTTCACAATTTGTTTTCCGGAAAAAAATTTTTTCATATGTCTCCAACCGCCTATTTATTATTTTTCAGGTCATTTTCTTTTTCCAGAATATTTACATTCCTTGCCTTATCCAATATCTCCCGAAAGCCGCCGTAAGGCTTTTTGTCATGCTCCAGACTAAGCTGCTCTTTCGATAACTCGCAAAGCAATGTAACCGTATCTTTGCATACTGCAATTGCCAGATATTTTTCACCACACCTGACAATTTCAATATATTTGTTAGCCGTAAGCCTTGAAATCTCAATGATCTCAAAATTATTATTTACGGACCTCTCTTTTTGGTAATTAGCAATCCACCTTGTAGTCACATAAGTAACGGCAAGCACAAAGATAAATATAATGACTACAGTCAGAAACTGAGCAGCAATATCCATGCTGCCCGTCTTCGCAATCGTCATCTTTAGCCAACGACCTTCTGGACCGCCTCTAATACACGGTCTGCCTGAAACGGCTTTACAATGAAATCTTTTGCCCCTGCCTGGATGGATTCGATAACCATTGCCTGCTGACCCATAGCGGAACACATAATGATAAGCGCTGAAGGATCATTTTCCCTGATCTTCTTAAGTGCCTGAATACCGTCCATTTCCGGCATGGTAATATCCATAAGTACTAAATCCGGTTTCAACTCATTGTATTTTTCGACTGCTCTTGCACCGTTTTCTGCCTCTCCGGCAACATTATAACCGTTTTTGGTTAAAATGTCTTTGATCATCATTCTCATAAAAGCTGCATCATCACAAATCAAAATATTTTTTGCCATGTCATATCACTCCTATTTACTCTTATTTTATAATTTCTGTTACTCTTATGGCAAAGCTTTCTTCAATTACTACAACTTCGCCTTTTGCTACAAACTTGCCGTTTACAAGTACATCAATCGGTTCTCCGGCAATTTTGTCAAGTTCTATGATAGTACCTGGTGCAAAGTCTAATATATCAGAAATGTTCTTCCTCGTTCTGCCAAGCTCAACTGTCACTTCGAGCGGAACATCCATGATCAGATTCATATTCTCCTGACTTTGGAACGGATTAAAATCATTCGAAAAGTTTTGGAACTGTACTGGCTGAATATTCATATTCTGCATTTGTGGTACTGCTCCCATCATCGGCATTCCCATCTGACCCATATTCATCTGAGGCATTCCCATACCCATCTGCATATTCGGATTCATTGCCATGGAAGGATCCATCTGCGGCATCATCGGTGCTGCCTGCATAGATGCTGGTGCAGGTGCAGGTGCGGGCGAAGGTGTCGGCGTTGCCTGAGGCGCAGGTGCTGCCGGTGCGGGTGCAGGCGCGGGATCATTAATACCACCGCTTATAAATGTATCATATAATGATTTTGCAAAATCAATCGGATACAACTGCATGATCCTGCTGTCAACCAAATCGTCAATCTGCATCCGGAAGACTACTTTAGCAAAAGTTCCTCCTAAGAAAGGCGATATCTCTTCACCTGATGAAAATTCCGTGACATCTATCAACGTCGCTTCTGGCGGGCTGATATCAATCATTGTACCTAACATTGTGGAAAGCGAAGTTGCCGCGGCACCCATCATTTGGTTCATCGCCTCGGAAATCGCACTCAAATGTAATTCCCCTAATTCACCGTCCGTATTGGTACCGTCACCACCCATCATAAGATCGGTAATGACCTTTACATCATGCTCCTTTAACACTAAAATATTAGAACCGTCTAATCCCAACGTGTACTTAATCTGAATAAACACACACGGTTTTTCATAATCGTCAATAACAGTCTGCCAATTTGCAAGCGCTACGGTCGGAGTGGTAATATTTACTTTCCTGCTGACCAAAGAATATAATGTAGTAGCTGAAGATCCCATGCTGATATTGGCAATTTCGCCAATCGCATCTTTTTCTTCTGCCGTAAGCAGGGACTCGTCAATATTTGCCCCATTACCATCGCTTTGGGTGCCGACTGTTACCGTGTCATCATCACTTTGTACATTATCTGCAGCACCATCTGAATCTACACCATTCAGAAGTGCGTTAATCTCATCTTGGGATAACATTCCATCCATGTTCTTATTCCCCCTCTCTTATTACCGACGTGACCCTTGCGGCATATTTATCCTTGCTAGAGCCCGGAAGTGCGGTAAATTTTCTTATATTCCCAACATAAACTGATAATTCATCGTCTATTCTGGAATCTAATCTTATTATATCACCAACCTGAAGATTAATAAAGTCATTTACGGACACACTGCTCTTTCCAAGTACTGCCTTTACAGGAACCTCGACTCTCTTGATCAGAGCCTCCAAATATTCCTCGTAATTTTCTTCATCATTCTCCTGCATTGTAGAGAACCAGTACTTCGTATTCAGTTTATCCATTACGTCTTCCAGCGTAAAATACGGAAGACATATATTCATAAAACCTTCAACGTCACCAATCTTTACGTTAAGTGTTACAATCGCAATCATATCGCCCGGCGCTATTACCTGCGCGAACTGAGGATTTGTTTCGATCCTCTCCATGACCGGACTAATGTCCGCCACATTTTTCCATGGTTCCCGCATGAGCTGCATACACACGACCATGATACGTTCTATTATGATCAACTCTATTTCTGAGAAATCTCTGCTCTTTTCCAAAGGAACGCCCGAACCGCCAAGCATACGATCCAATATTGCAAACCCTAAATTTGTCGCCAACTCGAGGATCACTGTTCCTCCCAGCGGCTGGAAATTTACAACTCCCAGAATTACCGGATTCGATAATGCATTTGTAAACTCCGAAAATGTTACTGCCTCTGAGCTGGCCACACTCACCTGAATATTCTTTCTTAAATATACCGGCAGGTTCGTGGATAACAGTCTTCCATAATGCTCATAAATAATTTCAAGCGTCCTTAAATGCTCTTTTGAAAACTTGGCCGGACGTTTGAAATCATAATTCTTGACTTGTTTTTCCTTGGACTCCTGCATTTGGTCCACATCTAACTCACCGGTACTGAGTGCTGCCAGCAAATTATCTATCTCACTTTGAGATAATACCTCGCCCACGAATTCCACCTCCCTAATTTCTAATTTTTCAAGAGGTTACGTTACGAATAGTTAGTTCCGCTGAACGACACTCTATATATAAACTCAGACTCAAACAATGCCTGCAGTCTTTCCAATATTTCACCTTTAATTGCTTCCGTATCCGAAAGGATCTCGTCCAATGTATGTTCACTGAATACCTGGAAAATCTCGCTTTCGATCAGACCATTCATTTCCGTTATTGTCTCGCTATACTTCTTATAGGCTTTATCCTTTACATTCATGGACAAAGACACATTGGTAAGGTAGTAATGCTGTTCTCCGTCTTCCCCTATCTTACAAGGTATTGTAAGCTGATTCGGAACATCATATACGGCCGTGTTGGCCATGGAAACTTCGACTTCCTTCTTTGCTTCTTCGTCTCCGCTCCCCTTTAATTCCAAGTCAAGTACGCTTGCAATATCGTTTACCAAAGCCGTTGTTTTTTTGGAGCTCCCCATCACACTGAACATCATAATAGAAGTTAATACAATATTCACGATCAAAAGTGCAAGGATAATAATAGATATTAAATTCTTTTTCATATGTCTTACGTTATCTCCTATTCCTTATTTTTAAAACCCTTAATACATAATTACTGGTATGAACTTAATGAATTATATATGCGTATCTCTACTCTTCTATTCTTAGCTCTTCCCTCTGGCGTAGAATTATCGGCAATCGGAACATATTCCCCTCTTCCCGCATGCCTGATTCCCGCCGGATCCAAATTAGTATTGCTTATTACATAATTAAATACCGACAAAGCACGGCCGTTACTGAGTTCGTCGTTATTGGAATACTTTGCGCCGGACATCGGTACATTGTCCGTATGTCCTTCTATTTCTATCACACCCGAAGAATATCTTTCCAAAATAACTCCCACTTTATCCAAAATAGGAAGGGCATTCTCCTTCAGTTCCACGCTTCCGGAATCAAACAGCACCGCACCGTTTAAAGTAAGCTGCACAAACTGGGAATTAAATTCAATTTCCACATCACCGGAAAGATTATTTTCCATGACCGCTTCTTCCACCAGTTCGGCCAGTTCTTCTGATGCCTCTAACTGCGCCTCTTCCACTTTATTCTGTATCTCGTCAAAGTTATCCGCGCTTTCTTCGTTATCGGCCGTCTTTCCCGTACTGTTTATGTATTTGTCAAGCTCGTTCAACTGGCTCACGCCGTTACTAACCAAAATGCCATCACCTATCGCGCTTGCTCCTCCCGAAAAGATACTGAAAGACGAATTAAACGACTGTGCGATTTCCTCCCATTTATCCTCTTGGATCGTAGCAGATGCAAATAACAATACGAAGAAACACAAAAGCAGATTCATCAGATCGGCGAAAGTATCTTTCCAGAGCGCTGGTGGTGGAGCGTCATCTTCTCTACGCTTTTTAGCCATCCATCTCACCTCCGCCTTCTTCTGCTCCCACTCTTTCGCTCGGCGCCAGGAAAGATTTCAGTTTTTCTTCAATAACACGAGGATTCTCTCCTGCCTGTATGGAAAGCAGACCTTCTATCATAATCTCCTTTAGCATAACCTCTCCTGCATTGTTTGCTTTCAATTTATTAGCAACCGGCGTACAGATCCAGTTTGCAATCAAAGAACCGTACAGGGTAGTAATAAGCGCCGTCGCCATATTAGGTCCGATTGCGGAAGGATCGTCCATCTGCTGTAACATGTTTACCAATCCGACAAGGGTACCGATCATACCCCACGCAGGACCCATCGCTGCAACCGACTCCCAAAATCCAATCCTGTCTTTATGGCGTCCCTCCATACTCATAAGCTCGGTCTCCATGATCGCTCTTACAAGTTCAGGATCCGTACCGTCTACAATAAGAAGAATTCCTTTTTTCAAAAACTCATCATCCAAATCGCCTGCCGCTTCTTCCAAAGAAAGCAGACCTTCTTTTCTTGCCACGTTTGACAAATCAATGATCTTTTGGATCATTTCCGCCGTATTGATCGTAGGTACCTTAAAAATCAATGTGAAGCTCTTTAATCCTGATACGAACTCCTTTACCTGCATAGATGCCAAAACGCAGCAGAAAGCACCGCCGATTGTGATTGCAACGGACGAGATATCAATAAAGTTCGGTATTGAACCAAGACCGCCTGACGTCCAAATTCCCAAAAATACCATCGCAAGACATACTACTAAACCAATAATTGACGCTATATCCATTTAAACTTACCCAATTCTTTTGCACTAATCCGCAAAAATATCCTTTCTGTATGATTTTACTAAATTTTTTATGTCTTGTCTACTTTCTTTTACAATTATTTTTCTTCCGGTCGTAAAAGAAATAACCGTATCCGGCGTTTCTTCGACAAATTCCATCAAATCAGGATTAATCAGGACTTTTACTCCGTTTATTTTGGTCACCTCAATCATCACTAATCCCCTTTACCTTATACAAAAGTACAAAAAGGGAACTAAAAAAATTAGTTCCCTTTATGCATTTTTACGTTTTCCCTCATTATCTCTTCAGATTGGTCAATTCCTCCAGCAATGTATCGGAAACGGTTATGATCCTGCTGTTTGCCTGAAAGCCTCTTTGCGTAGTAATCATTTCCGTAAACTCGCTTGACAGATCAACGTTACTCATTTCCAAAGCGCCTGTTGTAATAGAACCTGTACCGTCCGCCGTAATATCCTGACCGATTCCGTCAAACTCACCGGAGTTCTGTGTTGCGGAATACAAGTTATCACCCTGCTTCTCAAGACCCGATGCATTGGCAAAAGTCGCTACCGCAATCTGTCCTAAAAGTTTAGACATACCGTTGTCATAGCTTGCATAAATCTCACCGTTTTGAGAAATAGACACACCCGTCATATCGCCTACTTTACGTCCGCAGCCCAATGCCCCTTTGGATGCCAGCGTTCCGGAATTACCGCCAAGGGTTGCCACACCGCCGTTATTTTCCTGAGAAGTTCCCGAGAAATCAATATTGATGTCGGAGAAGTTCCCTAAGTTCGTACCTGTCGGCGTACCCGTTGCAAAATCAAGCAGCACGCTGTTTCCGCCGTCAATATTATCAAACTTACCGTTGCTGGTGTTATAAGTCAATTTACAGCCGGCTACCGTCTTATTGGTAACGATCAGCTTACCTGTCTGCGGATCAATTTTAAATTTATTGACTCCTTCGAATATATCCTCACCGTAAATTGCCTTCAAATTATCCATGTCAGCCTGTGCAACGGCTGTCTTATCCAATTCTATTGCATTCCCGTTGGCATCCACATAAGTGCCGCCCGGAGCCAGACTGATGGTCGCATCCGTTGCCGCACCGCCGCCGGGAGGAACGATCCCGCCTTTTAAGAACAGGGAATTCACGCTGGTCTGTGACAATGCCGTTCCGTCGGTACTGTATAAATTGCCGTTTCCGTCTGCATAATATAATACACTGCCGTCGGTATTCATTACTACCTGTGTCAGATTCACCGCTGCGCCCGTAGCATCTGTGACCGTCGGCACCGTAACGGTATACTGTGTATTTCCACCGTTTCTGTTGTCCGTATATGTGCCCTGACCGTTATTCACGGTAAGGCCAACCACATCCTGCGTCGGAGTCCCACCGTTCATATAACCTTCGCTTGTCAGCGTCTTCGGGTTTTTCGTCACTTCACAGTCGCCATCATAGCTGATAGCATCCGATACGTTAACGGTAATACTGCCGCCTAATTTTGCGATATCGTTGATATCGTCTACTCCGTAAACCTCTTTCAAAGACTGATTGTTGGAATCCAAAATATCGTCAAGCTGCGTATAATATACGCCGTCGTCCGCCGTCTTATGTACGCTCAGCTTCGCCGTATAACTGTAACCTAAAGCGTCATAGAAACTTAAATTCATGATCTTACCATGGGAACTGTTGATATCGCTGTCATTCTTATCGCAGAAACCTGAAATATAAGCCTCCGTAGTAGCCTCAGGGGGATAAGTAAGGTTTGCTTCGCTCATAATACGAAGAGCAGATACCGTATCCTTCTTTACTTTTCCCGTTTCCGGATCTACCTGCCAGCCCATAACATTGTAACCGTTACTCGTCATGGCAAGGTTACCTGCCGCATCTACATAAAAAGAACCGTCCCTTGTAAAGAAGTTCTCCGTACCGTTGCTTACGATAAAAAACGCATCCCCGTTGATCTTTAAATCGAACGGATTTCCCGTTGTCTGGGTAGAGCCGGGCGTTGTGATCGCAGTATTGATCGCCGCCGACTTAACGCCTAGACCGATCTGTCTTGCGTTGATACCGCCGGAACCGGTCACTGCATTCGGTCCTGACGCGCTCTGCGTTGTCTGATACATCAGATCTGCAAATACGATAGATTGTGATTTATATCCGACTGTATTTACGTTTGCAATATTATTACCAATAACATCCATCTTGGTCTGGTGTGTTTTTAAACCTGCTACACCAGAAAACAATGATCTCATCATAATTAAATGACCTCCTTCTTACTACCAACCAAGAGCCGCATCTGCTTCTTCTGTCATTCCAAAGCACTGCCTCCATAAAGGTCCGGCTAAATGATCACGGCGCCGTCTATGTTGGTATAAACATTTTTCTCTGTCTCTGTCTGGCTCATAGCCGTTATCACGGTGTTACTCGGAACATTCACAATAAATGCCAATTCGTCCATAAGCACCAAAGATTCCCTGATTCCTTTTTCACCCGCTTTTGCAGTCCCTTCGCTTAAACGTCTGAGCTGTCCGTCGGTAAGCTCAATCTTACGGTCTGCAAGTCTGTTTGCCGCATGTTTTGAAAATTTTAATGCCGCACTTTCTTCCTGTTCCGCAGTCCGTTCTAAAATTTCACGAAAGGAAAACTCGCTTTTTTCGCTGCCGGCCGGATTCTTAGGCCTGCTTAAATATTGATCCTGCAGCTGCTCAATGGAAAGGAACTGCCCGTTTTGTATTTTCATGTCTACCTCCTCCTTGAGTTCTATGATAACTATCGATTTTGCACGTCCCTGTGCCTATTTATCTCCCGTACTTCCTTCCGTTTTATCCGGATCCGTACTATCCGGCTTATTTTCGTCTTCCGGTTTGTTAGTTCCGTCGCCGTTTACTGCTTCGCTTAATTTAATCAATAACTGCATTCTCTCATAGTAATCTTTGATCTTCTTTTCTGTTTCTTCCGCAATAAAGGTCTTCTCATAATCGTTCATTTCACTAAAGATCTTGTAGATATTCTCTACCTTTTCTCTCTCACCCAATGACAGATTGTTAAGGGACGGAAGCATATTCAAAGCCACTGACAGATCGTATGCCTTATTGTACGCGTCATAATATTCTTCATCAACTACCGTATCCAGATCGTCTAAAGAATACAGTTTTTCATTGATGGAAAGGTATGCCTTACCGCCTTCATAATAAACGCTGTCTACTTTTCCTGCCGCATAAGTCGGGTTTCCGGCGCTGTCGGTGGTTCTTACATATACGGTTTTACCCACAAGACCGGACGCTCTTGTTAAATCCATAGCAGCCGACATATTCTGCATCTGCTCCAATTCTGAGAAGGTCGCAAACTGAGAAATATATTCCGTATTGGACGTCGGTTCCAAAGGATCCTGATATTTCATCTGCGCTACTAAAAGCTGCAAAAACGCCTCTTTATCCAAGCTGGATCCGGATTTTTCTTTTAACGCCTTATCGATAGACTGCTGTGACTGGGACTCCACGATCTTTCCGTTTTCTACCTGTGCTACATATGCCATGATCTTTCTCCTTTCTGCATATCATTATGCCAAATAATCTACGCTGTTACCATTCCTCGCCATCATATCAACGGCAAGTTTCTCCGCTTCTTCCAATTCTTCTTCCTCTGCGGATTCCAAATCTCTTAAATTGATCCGGCGGATATTTTTCTTTTTAGCTTCTTCCGAAGAACTGCCGTTTCCGTTTTGGCCCTGTTCCATATTTCTGTCAAAATGCTGGGCCGCCACATTGACCTCTACGGCCTCTACTTTGATTCCCTGATCGTTTAGGCTCTGCTGCAGTGAAGCAAGCTGTCCTTCGATCGCATTTTTTACTGCCTCGTTCTGAGCCGTAAACTGTGCCGTAAGGATTCCGTCTTTTGCCGCGATATGGATGTTTAAAGTTCCAAGGCTCTCCGGATGGAGCTGCATCTCTAAGCTGGTCGTATCAGCTTTAACCTGAACCTTCATATAGTCCATGATCTGATCCATCAGATCCCGTACCTGCGCATCCGCCAAGGGAAGTTCCGCGTCAGCCTGAACCTGAGGCGTTTCCTGTCCCTGTGCTATATTCTGCAGCACCAGATTGGAACTTTGCATATCTTTGCCGCCCTGCTCGTTCTGTCCTTCTTTCCCATCGTTCTGCATCATGTCTTCGCCTGCATTCCGCTCTGTTAAAGGACTGCTCTCCTGTGTGATCGCTGCGGCGCCGGTCTTTGCGTCCGTTTCAACAACCGCCTTGATCTCCTCACCGTTCTTCGTAATCGTCACAACCGCTTTTTCCGGTCTTTCCTTTTGTTCCACCGTTTCCTCGCCGCCTGCGCCTTCAAGAACAGGTGTTATTTCTTCCATTCCTTCTACAGCGCCCCCGGCTGCCTCCCGTTGTGCAAGCTGTTCGATGCATTCCTGCATCTGCATATCGTTTAAGCCAAAAGCCTCCTTGACCGCCGCTAACTCATCGGATACCATACTGACGGTTTCCATGATATTCGCGTATAATTCTTCGTTTGTTGTCAAAGCAAACACATCTGTTTCACCGCTTAAGTTCATCATAAGCTGGGTAAGCTTTGTCTGATCCAAAAGGCTTACCGCGGTAAGACCTAACGCCTCCATCGCCGCTTCTACCTCTTCTTCCGAAACATCCAGCGCATCCGCTACTTCTTTTACGACCTTCTCTGCCGCCTCTTCTACTGCATCCGCTGCATTCTGCAGGGCCTCTTCATCTTTTTGCGTCCCTACACTGTCATTGGTCTTTTCTTTCAGTTTCTGCGCCGCTTTGGAAGTTTCTTTTTTAATCATGCTATCGGAAGTTCCCGTTTTAGACGGCTCCTTTAACTGCATGACCGCTTCTCCCATCGTTTGGTTCGTATTGGTGGTCTTTTGCATAACAGATGAAAAACTGTCCGTTAACGCAGAGGTACTTCCGATACTGTTTAATCCTGTCCGGTTAAACCCATCCATAATGCCTGCTACGCCCGTTACTGATTTACTTGTCATCTTTCTCCTCCTTTCTTATGAAATTTTCAAGGTGCACGGTGTTTTTACACCCTCCCCTTATTTATATATAAAACAGTTTCCGGCTTTGTGCAAAAATGCCGTCCGTACTCCCGTTTATATATCAAAACATATGTTATTTGTCCGGATCCATCAGTCTCGTGATCTTTGCCGCAACCGTCGGATCCATCGCCGCAAGAATATTTCCTCTTGCCTCCGGCTCCATTTCACCTAAAATCTTCGCCACCAAATTCAGATTGTTCGTCATTTCTTCGAAAATGGCCGCCGCCGCCTTCGGTTTCATATCCGAATAAGCCTGCACATATTCCTGAATAGCCGCGTCTTCTTCCAATTGCCCTACAACCTGTTTATACAAATATTCCGCATTGGTCGGATCGATACTCTCATAATATTTCTGAAATTCTTCCGGCCCCGGCGCTTTTTCTGCATAGATCACTTCTTCATAAAATTCGTTTTTGATACGCTCAAACTCTACCTGCTTTTGTTCAAAAGTCTTCAATCTTTCGATCTCCGCCTTCATTTCAGCGATCTGCGTACTGTCGATCTGCGCCTGCGACTGCAGTCTTTCCAGTTCCAGTTCCAACTCCTTAATGGTATCTACCGCTTCCCTCAGGCTGGTATAACCATTATACGCTTCCTCCTGCGTCGTTTCTATTACCGCGTCTCCCGGAAGAATCCTGTTAACGACCGGCACATCTTTCAAAACCGGCGCAAGTACTTCGGATCCGAAGCCACCTACATCCAGCTTGATCAGCAGCGCCAAAATCGCAAGCCAGATAATTACGATAAAAATCGTAACAAGCGCTACGGAAAACCCTCCCGTCTCCTCGTCTTCGGTAAGCGCCGCTTCCTGCTCTGCAATTTCCTTTGCACGCAGCTTCGCTTCCTTACGCTGCGCTTTCTGATCCGCCTTTAGTTTTTTACGCTCGGCGTCTAATTTTTTCTTTTCCGCCTTTGTGTCCACTGATACATCCATATTACTGCGTCTCCAATCTCCGCTGACCATAAGTATAACTTGTCAGTTCATCCACTTCCTTGCTCTCTCTGTGATTTTCTTCCATAAGAAAATCTTCAAAGGACTTTTCTCTCAGTTTTTCTTGTATCTTTCTTTCCTGCATGACTTCCTGCAGACGTATTCTTGCTTTCTCTAATTTTTCTTCTGCGATCCTGATCTGTCCCTTTTGTTCTTCTATAAAGATATCCATCGTCTGAAGCGCCGTTTTATTATCCTTAAGCTGCTTCACGTTCAAGGAATTGTTCCTGAGGCTCCTTCCTTCTTCCAAATAGGCCTCTTTGCGGCTTATCAAAATCTCCAACTTCTCTTCTTCCAGATCCAAAGCATGTTTTGCGCTGGCAAACTGCATCTTCGCCTGCGTTTCCAGCTTCACCTTTATATCTAAAATACTCTGCATCCGATATATGAACTTAGCCATCTAAACACCTAATCCTGAAACAAACTTTCCAACATTTCAACAGATTCTTCAAACGTAAACTTTTCTTCTACATCCTGCATCAAAAACTCGTTTACCGCATCTATCTTTTCTATTGCATAGTCAATGTTCGGATTGCTCCCCGATTTGTATGCGCCGATATTGATCAGATCTTCCGCTTCATTATATGTAGCCAGCACATTCTTTAGCTTTCCCGCCGCGGTCTTGTGCTCTTTTTGCGCAATCTGGCTCATACAACGGGATATACTCTGCAAAATATCTATCGCCGGATAATGGTTTTTATGCCCTAACTTTCTGCTGAGCATAATATGTCCGTCTAAAATACTTCTTGCCGTATCCGTGATCGGCTCGTTAAAATCGTCGCCGTCCACCAGCACCGTATACAATCCCGTAATAGATCCCTTTGACGCCCTGCCGGCTCTTTCCAACAGCTTCGGCATCTCGGAATATACACTGGGCGGATACCCCCGCGATACCGGCGGCTCTCCGCTGGCAAGGCCGATTTCTCTCTGCGCCATGGAAAAACGCGTCAGGGAATCCATCATAAGCAAAACGTCTTTGCCCTGATCCCTGAAATATTCCGCAACGGCCGTAGCCGTCTTCGCCGCTTTATTTCTCTCTAAAGCCGGTCTGTCGGAAGTCGCTACTACCACTACCGAACGCTTCATTCCTTCTTCGCCAAGGTCGCGTTCGATAAACTCCCGCACTTCACGCCCCCGCTCTCCAATCAGCGCTATGACGTTGATATCCGCTTTGGTATTCCTTGCAAACATTCCCATCAATGTGGATTTTCCCACGCCGGAACCTGCAAAAATACCAATCCTCTGACCCTTTCCCACAGTGATCAGGCCGTCTACCGCTTTTACCCCTAAAGGCAGCACTTCGTCAATGATCTCTCTGCTCATAGGATCCGGCGGCGGCGCTATGACCGGATAGGTCTCGCATTTCTGAGGCCGCAGCATTTCCGTTCTTCCTAACCCGTCAAGCACCTGCCCCAGCAAGCCGTCATACACCTGAACCGTAAGCGGCTGTCCCGTATTTTGCACAACAGATCCCAGCCCGATACCGTCCACATTTTCATAGGGCATGAGCAGCGTCTTCTTGTCCTTAAAGCCTACAACTTCTGCGAGAATAGGCTTGGCGTCCTCACCTTCGGGAAATATTTCGCACACATCCCCCAAACGTGCATCCGGCCCTGCCGATTCTATCGTAAGCCCGACAACGTTGACCACTTTCCCCATTTTCAGAAAAAACGGCATATCCAATACTTTTGTATATTTTTCGAAATTGATCGCTTTACTTTCCAAAAGTCCTTCACCTTTTTACACTATTTCTTTTCGTAGGATAACAGCTTAAGCTTTGCAGACAACTCCCTCAATTCTGTCCCAAGCCCGCAGTCAAATATCCCGCCTTCTGTTTCTATCATACATTCATTTTTAGACAGTGTAAAGTCCTCAATAATTTCCACCGTCGAATTGGGAACGGAAACACATACCTGAAGCTGCTTTTTTTGCATATTCACATATGGGTAATCTTCCTTTGAAACATGTACGATAAAGTCTCTGCTCCCTTCTACTTTCCTGATCGTAGAAGCGATAAGATGGATGATGATATCCCTGTGCTCACTTAAGTCTACTTGAAAAATATGCTCATAGATACCGGAAAGCGCTTCTACAAACTGGGGTTCCAATTCGTCGATCTTTCTTTGGTACTCTCTTTCCAACTGTTCTTCCTTACTTTTCAGTGCCTGCTCCTTTTCCACCATTTGAGCGAGCCCATTTGCATATCCTTCTTCGTATCCTGCTTTTTTCCCCTGCTCGTGAGCGCTTCTGCGGATACCTTCCGCCTGAGAATCGGCGGCGGCAATAATATTCTCCGCCTCTTCTCTTGCTTTTTCGAGTTTCTCTTCTATTTCTTTCTCTATCTCACCGTTCAGAGTCTCCTCTTTCACCGGTGCGGCTTTGATAATATTGGATCTGAAGCCCGTTTCCTCTTCTCCGTCGTTTTCCATTCCTTCCGGCGGTTCTATGACTTCACTGTCCTCTAAAAGATTCGCTACCGTAAAGGCGTCCATACCGTCTACCATATCCACCGGGATTTCCTCGGTATTCCGGAGCAGCGCGGCATTTGCCTCTTTAATCTTTTTTTCAAGAAGAAGGTTGGAATCAATAATTTTTATGTCCTGCTCGTTTACTCTATTCCAACCAAACTTAAGCAGATTCTTATTAGACAATGATCTCGTCACCTCCGCCTCTGGAAATTACGATTTCTGCGGAGTCTTCGAGTTTCCTAATAATGTTTACAATCTTCTGCTGCGCTTCTTCCACGTCTTTCATACGGACAGGCCCCATAAACTCCATGTCCTCTTTGATCATAACTGCCAGACGTTTGGACAGGTTATTGAATATTGCATTCTGTACCTGCTCGTTTGCACCCTTAAGCGCGATCGCAAGATCGTTGTTGTCCACGTCACGAAGTACACGCTGGATTGCCCTGTCGTCCAAAAGAAGAATATCTTCGAATACGAACATCTTCTTACGGATCTCATCAGCAAGCTCCGGCTCTTCGATTTCAAGAGTTTCCATAATATGCTTTTCTGTTCCGCGGTCAACCGTATTTAAGATTTCTACAACTGCATCGACACCGCCGATGATCGTGTAATCCTGATTTACCAGTGACGCCAGCTTGGACTCTAACACTCTTTCGACCTCCTTGATCACATCCGGACTCGTACGATCCATTACCGCGATACGTTTTGCCACGTCCGCCTGTCTGTCAGGCGGCAGAGCCGATACGATCAACGCCGACTGAGCCGGCGCCAAATAAGACAGGATCAGCGCGATCGTCTGAGGATGTTCATCCTGTATAAAGTTCAGAAGCTGTGTCGCATCCGTCTTTCTGACGAATTCAAACGGTTTCACCTGCAAGGATGCGGTAAGTTTTCCGATAACATCCATCGCCTTGTCGGCGCCAAGCGCTTTTTCAAGCAGTTCCTTCGCATAGCCGATACCGCCTTCCGCGATATACTGCTGCGCCAGACACACCTCGTAAAACTCGTCGATGACCATTTCTTTCATCTGCGGCGTAACGCTTCTTGTATTTGCGATCTCTAAAGTCAGTTCCTCTATTTCTTCTTCTTTTAAATGCTTAAATATATTAGCCGATTTTTCAGGTCCCAGGGATATCAGTAATACTGCGGCCTTTTGCAATCCGCTCAATTTTTCATCTGCACTTCTGGACACAGCTTTTTACCCCCAATCTTCATTCAACCAGTTACGCAATAAATTTGCCGCCGCTTCCGGATTCTCATCTACAAATTTATCTATCATCTTGCGTGTTTCTGATTTTGTTTCAACTTCTATATCTTCCAGTTCACTGGCAGGCGTGGATTGCAATAAAGTCTCCACCGACAGCTCTTCTTCCGGCTGTACTTCTTTCTTTCCTGCCATACTCTTCAATACCACGAATCCCAACAGTCCGAGGATCACTATGATCAGAATGATCTGAATGATATCGGAAACTCCGATTCCCAATCCTTCGCTGTCGACAAAATAATTCTCGCTGTATTTTACGATCGTAATGTTTTCTCTGGGTATCCCCGTTGCATTGGCTACGACCGAATATAATTCCTCGTCTACCTCTACTCTCGTCCTGCCGCCGTTAGCCGCCTTATACTCATCCCACGACATACCTTCTAAAAGCCCCTGCTTTTTGGCGTCTTCTTCTTTAATGATAGTATATCTTGTACCCGTAGCGGATATGGAAGAATTGGCGTATCGGATGCTTCCCGCCGGCGTCGTCTCGTTAATGATCTCTTCGTTGGGCGCATACTTACGGTTTTCCTCCGTTTGCGTATCGCTGGAATTTGCCGTATCCGGCAGAACATAAGTAGTCTCCGTATTGGGATCCGTGCCCGGTACGTCGCCGGAACCGCTCTGAGACTCACTGTTAAACAGGCTTTCTTCTACGAGCATTCCCTGCGCCTGCCCTTCCGGTGCGGAAAAATTATGTACCGTCCGATCCTGTGAAGTAAAACTGATATCCAAATTCGGAGATACCTCGGCCATAGTAAACTCACCGGTGCTGACTAAAAGCTTTTTCACTTCTCCCGCAAACTGGTCTTCCGCCTGTCTTTTTAAAGAAAGCTGGGAATTCGCCGCACCGCCCAGAGAATAGCTGTCATTCCCCGAATACAGCAGATTACTGCCGTTATCAATAATCGTAACATACTCCGTCGTATCGTTACCAAGAGCATTTGCTACCGCCTTAGCCAAAAACGCCGCGTTATCCGTTGTAAATTCACCGTCGATCTCCAACACGATCGTCGCATGGGATTCCTGCTCCTGTGAGATCAATGTCCCGTCATTTTCCGGTATGTCCAAAATAACGCTTGCGCTCTTTATGGCAGGAAACATGCCAAGAAAGTCATTTTCCAACTGTTTTTCCAAATATTTTTTATATCTTTTCTGTTTATCTGATTCCGTCGTACTGAATCCGCCGTCCGTTACATTGTCAATCCCCCACTCTGCAGAGGCATATCCGTTTGCGCCAAGCAGAAGATTTGCCGTGGAAATCTGTTCCTCGTCCACCTCTATCCGCAATCCGTCGTCGGAAACTTGATATGTAACATTTGAGGCGTCTAACAACCCCGTTATCTCGGAAGCCTCTTTTGTCGACTCGCAGTTCTTAAGCAGTGTATATTTTGTCTGCGATAATACCGTCATAAGGATCACAAATGCCAATACTACTGCAGCAGCCGACCCGACAATAATTGTTTTTTGCTTTGACGTAAATTTATTCCACCACTCCTGCACTCTCCCCAGAAGCTCCTTTACTCTATCTGCCATTTTTCAGCTCTCTCCTCACTCTAACTTCCATGATCCCGTTCTACGGAACCTCAAATCCGGATAAAAAAGCCTGTTTTTAAGACTTTCTTCAGCATGAAGCTGTCGGCGTTCCCTTCGCGCCGGCCCATGCCTTTCGCAGTTATCCTGCAACACCGCTTAAACCGGATAGGGAAGAGCCCTCTTCCCCTCCTCGCCGTGCGGCCCGTGCACCGCCTTAGCGGCATATTTTATCTGCTCTTTAAGACTAAATCTGCATCTGCATGATCTCTCTGTAAGCTTCTAAAAATTTATCCCGTACCGTAACGGTATATTGAAGCGCTGCGGATGCTTTTTCAAGAGCGATCGTCAGATCATGCGGATTCTCCGTTTCGCCCAAGGCAAATTTAACCTGCTCGTTTTCCCAATCGGACAGATAGCTGTTTGTCGTGTTCAGATTGTCTAATGCTGCGTTCAGCATAGAACCAAATACATTTTCCTCATCCTCTGATGTTTTTACACCCAATGTACTCGTTGCCATCGCTTCTTTCACTGCGCTTGAGTTTACATTGTACAATGATGTGATATCCATACTAAATTCTCCCTTTATCCCTTATTTCTCTCAACCCGGACTTTCAGGCCGTCAGCCGTTGTTTCCAAGCTGGAGCGCCTTCATCGCCATAGACTTTGTCGCGTTAAACGCCGTAGAATTTGCCTCCCACGCACGGCTTGCATCGATCAGATTGGTCATCTCCGTAATTGGATTCACATTCGGCATTTCCACATATCCGGCTTCGTTTGCATCGGGATGGGACGGATCATAAACCAGTTTCATTTCCGTCCATGTGTCTTCATACACTCCACTCACTCTTACGCCTTCGCCAGAGTATTTGTCAAAGTGCTTGTTCAACACTCTGCTGAAAGGTGTCTGGGATCCTTTCTGTTCAAAGGTAACTACTTTTCTCCGGTACGGCGTGCCGTCAGCCGTTCTCGTCGTTTGGGCATTTGCCACATTCTCCGAAATGATATCCATCCGGAAACGCTGCGCGGTCAGGCCGGACGCGTTAATGTCAAAAACCGAAAACATATTCATACTTTTTCCCCTCCTACTTCAATACGGTTTTTAAATTCAGAAATTCCTGATTGATGCTTCTTATCAGTCCCTCATATTTTACCTGATTCTTGGCCAGCACCACATTTTCCGTCTCAATGTCTACATTGTTGCCGTCAAGTCTGTAAGAAAAACTCGCGTAATCCGTATAAGTCCTCGGATCAAGCCTATCCATAGAAAGAGCGGCGACTTTATCGTCCATTGTCATAAATCTCGTACCAGACAACGCCTTTTCAAGTTCCGCCTCAAAAGACACGTCCTGCCTTTTATAACCGGGCGTATCGACATTAGTTATGTTATTGGAGATCACCTGATCTCTGATCCATGCGGCATCCGCCGCCTTATCCATCAAATTCACATAATCATATACGTTACTATTAATCATAAAACCCTCCATCGTTATAAAACTGCACAAAATCAACAATTTACATTAAATCCTTATATTCATCTTATTACATTATAAATTATTTGTAGAAAAACGCAAGATTTTTTGGTCAAATAAAATAATTTCTCTCAAAATGTTTTTCCAAAAATTCCAAAAAAATCCGAAAATTCCAAAAAATGTCCCGCTGCATACAACAGCGGGACACCTTCCCCACATTTATCTTTCAGGTTTCATTCTGCTTTTTTAATTTCTCGATCTCTTCAAACACTACGTCGTTCAATACCTTGATATAAGTACCCTTCATTCCCGAAGATCTGGATTCTATGACGCCGGCGCTTTCAAATTTACGCAGGGCGTTGACGATCACGGAGCGGGTGATCCCGACTCTGTCTGCGATCTTGCTCGCCACAAGGATGCCTTCCATCCCGTTTAATTCGTCAAATATATGTGTAATCGCTTCCAGCTCTGAAAACGAGAGCGTGCTGATCGCCGATTTTACGACCGCCACCTTTCTGCTCTCTTCCGCGCTTTCTTCATTCACTGCGCGCAGCATTTCAAGCCCTACAACGGTAGTGCCGTACTCGCACAGGATAATATCGTCCAAATCGTACTGTTCGTCGCATTTGTAAACAAACAGTGTCCCTAACCGCTCTCCCGCGATCTCGATCGGGGCAATGACCGCCTGAAATCTTCTTACGTCGCTGTTTTCAAAACCAAGCGTCGCCAAATTTACGTTTTCCTTTGTGGATAGTACGCCAAGAAGTCTCTCGTTCAGCATCGTATCCACAAATCCTCCTACCATCTCATCCACAAGAAGCTCATGGATCGTCGGAATCCCTTCGGATTTCCCAACTCCCAGCACTTTTCCTTTTTTACTGATCACAAGTACGTTTGAATTCAATATCTCACGCATCACCTTACAGATATCGTTAAAAACTACTTTACTGGAATTATTGTTGTGAAGCAACTTTCCGATTTTTCTTGTCTTGTCCAAAAGCTGTACACTACTCATTTCCAAACCTCCGTTTCTTCCCGCCGGTATGGTTTCCCAACCTCGGCTATTTTTGCGGTATTTAGGTTAATATAACATAAGCATTTCAACATTTCAATCAAAATTCAAAAATTTTCAGATACTTCACATAATTTTCATAATTACGCCAAAATAATGCTATTTTCAGTATAATATTTTTATTATCTCGCAATTTCTTTCTTTTCGCCGGGCATATCCATGACGTTTCCGCATTCTTCGTTATGGCATACTAATTTATTACCTTTTTCCAGCATGATACCGCCGCATTCCGGGCAGGCATATACGGAAGGCTTCTGCCATACCATGAAATCACACTCCGGATTCCCGATGCAGCCGTAATATTTACGTCCCTTTTTTGTCTTTTTTAACACAATATCCTTTCCGCATTTCGGACAGGCCACGCCAATCTTTTCAAAATAAGGCTTTGTGTTTTTGCACTCCGGAAACGCAGGACAGGCGAGAAATCTGCCGTGGGGACCATATTTGATCACCATATGCCTGCCGCACTGCTCACAGATCTCATCCGAAACTTCGTCGGCAATCGTAACCTGCTCCAATTCTTTCTCCGCAATCAGGACCGCTTCATCCAGATCCGGATAAAAATTGGAAACCACGCTCTTCCATTTCACGCTGCCTTCCTCTACGCCGTCTAAAAGCGCCTCCAGATTGGCAGTGAAATTTACGTCCACGATCGCAGGAAAAGCTTCTTTCATCATGGCGTTTACCACTTCTCCAAGTTCCGTCACATAAAGATTTTTGTTTTCCTTTGTAATATATCTTCTGGCCAAAATGGTAGTGATCGTTGGCGCATAAGTACTGGGACGTCCGATGCCGAGTTCCTCCAGTGCTTTTACCAGCGAAGCCTCCGTATAATGTGCAGGGGGCTGGGTGAAATGCTGTTTCGGCAAAAATTCTTTCCATTCCAGTTTTGTAGAAGCGTCAATGTCTTTTAAAAGCGTATTGCTCTCCTCTTTTTCCTCTTCCTGCGTATAAACGCTCATAAAACCTTCAAAAGTGATCTTGGACGCCGCTACGGTAAATCTCTGTTCGTTGGCGTCTATTTTTACGGAAGTGGTTTCATAGACTGCCGCCGTCATACGGCTCGCCGTAAAGCGCTTCCATATAAGCTGATAAAGCCTGAACTGGTCTCTGGACAAAGATTCTTTGATGGCTGCCGGCGTCCTTGCGATATCCGTAGGCCGGATGGCTTCATGGGCGTCCTGTATTTTCTGATTTGTCTTTTTATCGACTGCCTTGGACGCCGCATATTCGTCCCCAAAGTTCCGTCCGATATATTCTCTTGCCGCATGCTCCGCTTCTTCCGAGATACGGGTCGAATCCGTACGCAGATAGGTAATGATGCCGACCGTTCCCTGACCTTTGATATCCACACCTTCGTATAGCTGCTGCGCCAGCCGCATCGTTTTCTGGGTAGAAAAATTCAGGACCTTGCTGGCTTCCTGCTGCAACGTGGATGTGGTAAAAGGAAGAGGCGGCTTTTTCGTCCTCTCTCCTTTTTTCACATCCGTCACTTTATATTCGGCATCCTTTAAACTGTCCAGCAGTTTATCCATCTGCTCTTTGGACGCAATCGTTATTTTTTCCCTGACTGTTCCGTAATACTTCGCCGTCAACGGCTTTTTCTCGCCCGGAACGGAAAATTCCGCTTCTAAAGACCAGTATTCTTCCGGAATAAACGCGTTGATTTCTTCTTCCCTGTCACAAATGATACGCAGAGCCACGGACTGCACTCTTCCGGCGCTCAGTCCTCTTTTCACCTTTGCCCACAATAACGGCGAGATCCGGTAACCTACCATGCGGTCCAGCATCCGTCTGGCCTGCTGGGCGTCCACCAGATCCATATTCAGCTCTCTGGCGTTCTTTAGCGATTCTTTCACCGCGCTTTTTGTAATTTCATTAAACGTAATGCGGTAGACCTTTTTATCTTTCAGCTTAAGCGCCTCCATAAGATGCCATGAAATAGCTTCTCCCTCACGGTCGGGGTCGGTAGCCAGATAAATTTTTTCCGCTTTTTTCACTTCTTTCCTGAGATTTGCTAAAATATCCCCTTTTCCCCGGATCGTAATATATTTCGGTTCGTAATCATGTTCCACGTCGATTCCCATTTGGCTTTTAGGCAGATCCCGTACATGCCCGTTGCTGGCCGCCACCTGATAATTCGATCCCAAAAATTTTTGAATTGTTTTTACTTTTGCCGGTGATTCCACAATCACAAGATACTTTGCCATACACATTTCCCCTATTCGTATTAAGCTGTTTATTCGGACATATTTCTTTGATTTATATCCTTTTCTATATCCGATTCCCTAAAATAAATAACAATCGTGAACCACTATACACCATTCTTTCCAACATGGCAAGTAAAAGTAAAAAAAGAATTTTTTAAGAACCGCAATTTCGCTTAAAAAAAGGGCAGCAATTAAAAATTGCTAACCCACGCTTTGTAAGATCAGGTCCTTCACGGAATCGATGTCAAGCCCGTTTTCCGAAATAAGGTCGTTCAGGGAAGACAGCTCCTTCAGCCTTCTTTCCTCCATCATCTCATTCAGTTCCTCTTTTTCTTTTTGGATCCGCACTTCTAAAGCTTCAATGATCTCTTCTTTCGCCGCGATCTTTTCTTCTATTGTTTTTCTTTGTCCTCTCGCCATTTTCTTCCTCCTTCCCAAATATTACAACTGTCTTTATCACTTATACAGTAGTATATGGACAAGAGAAAGATTTTATTCCGTTTTTTTCAAAGTTAACGGCAATGACCGCCATTACCGGAAAGCAAAACATACCTATGATGCCGAAAGTTTTCAGTCCTACATACATGGAGATCAAAGCTGCCAAAGGATGCAGGCCGATCTGCCTGCCGACGATCTTGGGCTCCACGATATTTCTAATAACCGTTACCGTCGTCTCCAAAACAAGCATCTCTATTGCCAGTGCCGTATCCCCCATCACAAACAGGATGAGCGCCCAGGGAACTAAAATGCCTCCGGTTCCAAGAGCCGGCAAAATGTCAAACAACGCAATGGCAAACGCACACAAAAATGCGTAAGGGATACCTATGATTAAAAACCCGACGCTCAACTCCGTAAAAGTGAGCAGAAACAGGATCGAATAAGATTTTAAAAAAAGAAACAGGATGTTTTTTATATAATTCCCCCCGTTTTTTACAAGTTCCTGCTTTTCTTCAGGAATCAGTTTCTTAAAAAAAGCGATGATCCTGTCAAAATCCGCCGCCATAAAAAAAGTCGCTACTATGGTGATCACGATTTTGATCACAAACCCCGGAAACGCCACCGCTTCCGTGGAGATCCATTCTACCGCTTTCACGGAAAACTCCGAGATATATTTTCCCATTCCTTGTGAAATAGTCTGAAAATCGCTCTCTATCTTTTGGGACATACATGCGTCCAAAGGCGCAGCCGCCGTTTCCAAATGATTTACCAGCTTTTCCAATGCCGGTACGATTCTCTCGCTGTAAATGACCGGCGCCGAGGCGATGATATTTCCCGCCCCTTCTAATAGTTTGAGCCCCGCAAAAGTAACCGACAGAAAAAACGCCGTATAAAAACTTCCGCATAAAAGTACCGCAAAAGCTTTTTTTCTTTTTAAAGATACCCCGCCCCACTTCCTTACCGGTAACTGTATCAGAGCCGCCAAAATAAATGCCACAATGAAAGGCGCCGTTACAGGTAATATATATTTATATATCCCTATCGCTATGCTTCCGATTATGGCATAAAAAATAACATTCGTTATAAATTTTTTTCTTTTTTCCATGCCATTCCTTTCCATACCCCATGTTATCTTATGTGACTGCTGCTTAAGGATATTCTTTCCGAAACGGCATAAAATTAACACACGGCGGCGCTCGCATTTTTTTCCAAAAAAGACAAGACTGAAGCTCTCTCCGGTATGTCAATAGCAGAATGAGATCAAAAAAGGAACCAGCGCAGAACAGATCACACCGTTCAATACGGATAACAGCACCGTTTCTTCATCTGTATATTTGATCATCATAGGAAGGGTGGTATCTTCGCTGGTCGCTCCCGCCACTGCAATGCAGCTATAGTAATTAAACCGCTTGGATAAAAACGGAATGCTAAAAAAAGAAAACAATTCCCTTAACAGGTTGCTCAAAAAGGCAATGCTGCCAAGCTGTTCGCCCGCCAAATTTCCTATGGTGATCCCGGCCAGACTGTACCACCCCAGACCGCTCGCTACGGAGACGCCCTGATTGACGGGATAGCCGCTGATCAGGCCGCAGACGGCGCCGCCCAGTACCGACGCCGTTACGACCGCTGCCGGAATCATTAATATTTTAAAATGATAGGTTTTTATGTTCTGCAATATTCCTCTTTTTAATCCGATACTGATCCCTACCGAAAACATTAAAATGCTTAAGATCAGATCGGTATGGGAGCAGATCATCGAAACGAAAACATTCTCCATACCGGACGCTCCGTAGATCATGCCAAGGATCAACGCCGTAATCGCCAAAACCGCCATCATATGCTCTCCGCCTCCTCTAAAAAATCATCTTTTTCGGTTAACGGTTCTTCCGGTCCCGGCTTTTCCGTTACCCGTTTTTCCGCTTTTGTCTCTCCGATACCCGGCTCTTCCTTTTTCGCCTTTTTCTTTTTCATAAACCGTTCTGTCAGAAAAAAGGTGAGAAACAGCGACAATCCTGTCGGAATGATAAAAAATAAGAAGCTTTGAAATCCCAGCGAAGCAAGATCGCCAAAGAAATTTTCTCTCTTTCCCAGCATGACTCCCATGGAAAAGATCAGCAGGGTCGTACAGACTACCTGCAGCGCCTCGTTTTTGCTTTTGTATTTTTGTGGGAACAGGAAACGTCCGACAACGATTCCTATACACATGATTCCTATGATCAACATAACTATTCTTTCCTTATATTAATATATCCATATTGGCAAATAGCTCCTTTTTCAGTAATCGTTTAGCTGCCAACTCCTCCTAAATTTATATCATACATTTCCTATTGCTACAAGCGGTTTCCCTAAATCTCTTCCTTTTACCTTGTTTTCCGCTATCTTCTTAACCCTTTTTGTTATCTGTTCCCCGGCTATCCGCACTTTCATGGCTAATGGATCTAGTGTCTTGTCTTGTTGATATTTGGCAAAACTACGCAGGATATTCGTTCATCTGCAAGGCAGATTTTCGACGGCGCAGCAGTGGCTGCGGCTAGAAAATCTAACGCCGCAGATGGGCGAATAAACAATATCACAAGTAGGCTTGACTAATTATCAACGGGACAAGGCACTAATGTCTTGTCCCGTTTGTTCTGCATTTAATGTGGTGCAAGATTTATAAAAGACTGTACAGCTCATCCACGACGGGCTGGCAGACAATTTCCAGTGTGTTTCCGGTAAACGGATTGGACAAATGGGCGGTTGCAGGCGGATAACCAAAAGCAATCCCTTTTGCTTTTATATCTGCCACTACAGGTGTAATATATTTTTTAACATTGCTGCGAAAATCTGCAAGCTCTTTTGTTCCGTATTCCTCTCGTCCCTGAATGTGGTATCCAAGGTCGACATAGCTGTTATAGCCAAGACTGTCCGCAAGTTCGCAGCGAATCTCTATCAACTTTCGGAACACTTGGTACAGCGTTTCCTCATCACATCTGTCCTTTGCCATCCATTTTCTGTATTGCAGCTTCCTCCGGCTGCAGCCTTATACTGTCAGCATTTTCCGCCGCCCTGTGTTGGTCAATATGCTCAAAAATCCGTTTTCCAAATTCTTTTTCCAGTTCCTCACGGTATCCGGAAACCGCCGCTATCCTGTTACACTCATCGCGCAGCGCATACACGCAGGGCTCCTCCCTGTCCTGTATTTCAACTTCCTCCAGACTATATTCATAATCTATACCACACAGATGGCGTATGTAAATAATTTCTTCCTGAAATACCATATATTCTATTTCTTTTTTTACATCCAGCCGCGCGTCGCGGAACCTCTCCATTGTCCAGATATGCTACGATCGATCTCCTTGTCATCCATTACCAAAAATTTTAATATTTTAATTCTGCTTTGCAGTATATTAAAGTTCATACCTCATAATGATATTATTAAAATATTTTTTAAACCCTAATCCCTTATACAAATGTACACTGTTGCCACATGCGCTAAGCGTTACTGTTTCTGCGCCGTTATTTAACAATTCCTCTATTGCATAGGATGACAACAGCGCTGCCGCTTTCCTTCTTCGATATTGTTCCAGCGTCGCTACAAACTCTAATGAAGCAGTGTTTCCATTTTGAATCGTTGCACACGTCGAAACAGCGACACCATCAATCTCAGCTATGTAGATATTGATACCTTCCTCATTCACCCATGTAAAATAATGCTCCGCATCGATCATATCCCAGCCATGCAAAGCTGTATTCACTACATCTATCCATAATCTAAAATCTTCCATAGTACTTATTTTCCGGCAGGTAATCCGACTGTTTTCCTCTCTGTATGGTCGAAAATCTTTTTTACGCAGCAACATTGCCGGTTCGTCATCATCCCCCGACAAATTCCTGAATCCGTTCCGCTCCATAATTTCAATAATATTAGCAGGAGTCGCATCCGGCGTCACAATCCATATCTGCGGCACCGCGCCTTTTCGGATACCCTGTCCCAAAGCTTTTAATTCCTCATCAGCGTTTTCTTCATTCAGATGAATGCGAAAAGCAAGGGACGGACCTTTTTCTCCTTTATATGGAATGATCCAGCTGACGGAACCTTCATGAAGCTCAATAATACCTGATCGCGCAAATGCCTTATAATAATTAAAATAATTTGAGGCAATAACCCGATCTGCAATGACATATTTCTGCATAATGTCATCCGGTATTTCAATTTCATATTCACAGGTCAGATCTCCATTCAGCACAGAACGAATTACCCTTCCTTTCACTTCTCTGCCCATAAACCCTTCGTAACAATTCATCATATGACCTAAACTGCAATTACATAAAGCGGATGACACAACATTTTCCGATAAGATGGATTCTCTTGCAAAAGGACAATGGCATGCATAATACCGTTTCATTTTTTCATCGGCAGCTTCTATATACTCTTTCATATTATATGGGAAAGCCATTGTATACAATTTATTTCCTCTTCTTACAGGAGATATCATTTTCGGATTTTGTTTTATAAACTCTAAAGTTTGCCTTTAACCACCAACATCTTGCGGTCTAGACCGCCTAATTCTTCTCTTTTCCCACCCCAGCTTGTTGGCGTTTATACTGCATCTTTATGATTACTTCCACGTTCCCCTGAACTTTGATTTTATACTGCATAGCGAAAGTATGCAATAGGTGTTCAAAGTGGGGTAATGGTTTTATCCCCATAAAAAGTGGTTGACTAAATGTATTTTAAGATTTTTCTATATAAATCCCACAGCCTCGGTCCACAAAAACCACCCAAAGCACTCAACCCACGATGCTCATGAACATCTCTATCTTCAACCTCAAAGAGCCTATGGAAATCATCTCCCTCACCTACATAAACTGATTTGTCATAATTAAGAAAAGTAGACTTGCCACTAAATTGGTCACCTGTGATATCTATAATAATATGTTTGTCTACCATCAGCCACGCATGAGATTGTCCGTTTCCATCCGGTTTACCCCAATATGTTCCACAGACATAATCTGTTTTGATACCTTTATCCAATAAATACTGAGCTAACAAATCACTCGTATCTCCGCAGCAAGCACGTGGAAATCTGCGATATATGCTGTCATTATCAAACTCCCCTGCTTCCAAAGCCAAATCAATCGCTCTTCGAAATTGGGTTGCGAACTGTTTAATTTCCTTCATCATACGCTCCTTTAACAAAACCACTTTTGCCCAAATGTATCCTTTCGCCAAAATGTATACTTCCCGTTCTCCAAAGCCTATCCCCTGGGGTAAACATCCGGTTATATCATCACTCTACGGAAACAGAAACACACATCTATTTTATTCCCAAAATGGCGAAATCCTTTGATTTATTGGGCTTTTCTCGACAGAAGGCAGACTGTTTCAACGTGCGGTGAAAGTTACTTCTTATACTAAATAGCGAAACCGTAGTCTTTTGCGAAAAAGTTCATGCCCCACTTAGGGGGATAGCGTTTACCCCAGCTAAAACCACTTACTTCTTTGTATTATCAATTCTTATATCATTCAATGGTAATGATTTGAATAATTTCAGTACTTTTTTCGCTAAAGTCTCCAACTCCTCAATTTGCCTAAGTAACATATCAGCTTCATCTTTAGCTTCCTCCGCCAATTCAGCAAATACGTTACTTGCTGCACTCATAGCTTTATCTACATAATAATCTAATTTTTCATCATAAGCCTCAGCATAGCATTCACTAAGATATTCATCCACGAAATCTTGTTCATCAAACTTAGCCAAATCATAGACACTTCCCATAAAAAGCATCTCCATATTTTCAATCGTATGGCTTGCTTCTTCTATCACAGTATCCAAATTATCGATTCCCTTTTCATAGAACACACGCAAGTCAAATATTTTATTAACTCTTTTTAATAATTCCAGGTATTGATAACATATCTCCTTTGCCTTCTCTAAGTCTCTTGTATGTAAAACACTGCTTGTAGTATTATAATACCATTTTTCTATTCCCCTATGATCTGAGAGTAAATAAAACATCTGATAATACTCTTCATGCATTGCTCCAAACATTGCAATACTCTTTCGTATTGCCGTTTCTAAAAACAAAAGTTCTTCATCTGTCTTATATTCGCTAGAACTATCAATAATCCACGGAAACACTTCCTCTTGTAGAAATTCAATAAAATCAACATCTCTGCTTATAAAGCCCGACTCAAAATTGTCTGCACTTTCTTCAGAAAAGTTTGACGATCCTACACACGCAATATTATCAGTCATAATAATTTTTGCATGATTTGAAAAACAAAAATAAACCTCTGCTTTATCCGCAATCTTTTGTGGAGACAACTTACTTTTATATAATGAAATGCTTCTTTTGGCCTTATCTGCATAGGTTTTTCCAAAATAGGATTCCCAACGTCCCGGAATATTTGATACAATACATATCTCTGTATCTTTTTCACAATCCTTCAACGCTTTTAATAAGACATTTTGGTCTTTTGAAATATTATACGTCAAAATATGTATCTGACTTGCATTTTTAAAGTCCTCGATAACAGCAGAATATGTCAGTTCATCTTTCGACATAATAAACTCTGCATCTTCAAGCCTCTTTGAAATTATCATTAACAATATACCTCGTATGCTACAATTTTAATTATTTTCTTTTAGCAAAACTCTCAATTATTTCTCTATCTGTTCTTTCTTCTGTTGGATCATCAGAAAAGAAAAAACTCAAGTTTGTATCACTAAAATATCTTTTGTACAAATCTGGTCTTAATATTTCTGCCTTATTGCTATTTTCAACACTTCTTCCATTAGGCATCCCATCTTCTTTTTTACCATTTCTTCTAACATCAAAACAATATATCGCATTAGGATTATTGCCCTCTGTTCTTCTTCCAATAAGTAGCCTCTCTTCTGAAGACTTCACAATCACCTTTTCTGATGGTATATAACGTGAAAATATAGCAGAAAAATCTTCAAACAAATCTCTATTGGCGTTACCTTTTTCAACACCGAAAAATTCACAGAATTCATACGCACTATCAAAATGTACATTATAAAAATCAATATATCCCTTAATTGATACATTTACATTTTCCTGCTTTATAAATTCAACCGTTGCCTTTGCATACTTTGAAGGTCTTTTTTCGTTTTCTCTATACAATTTTAAGATAACAATATAATTCTTATTTTTATATGGAAAGAAAAAAGAATCAATAACCCATTTTTTTATTTCCATATCTTTTAACAATAATGGTAAATTTTTGAATCTTATCTCTTTTTTCAAGTCAGCCATCTAATCCTCCCTAATATCTATGTACAAGACAGAAGTTTTTAATATATGCTAAAAATATGTCAACCGAAATACATTTTACCTTTTTCTTGCTGATGCTGCCGCCTCTTTCCGTTCTTTATCGTTCAGTTGAAAAATCATATGAAATACTTTCATCCTATTACCGGTTTCAGGAACAATATGTTCGCTAGTAATCATTAAAGTATCCCTCTCCCCGATTCTTTGAATTCTGATTGGCTGAAAATCCCCTTTGATACTCTTCAACTTATTCTCTATTTCATCAAATCCTTTTTTTAGGGACATTTCTCTATTCATAGATAACGTAATACCAAATTCGAAATTAGGGTTAAAATATCCCATCAACTGGTTATATTGATTTGTAAAGTTTTCGATATATTTATTCTCAAGCACTGCATAATCTGTAACATGTCCGTCCTTCTCTGCGTATATACAAATCTGTCTCACCCAATTTTTTAATGGCTCGCCCCATTGTAAATTCACGTGAAATGTGCAAATCATACTTACTATTCAGACTTCCTGCAATAGCATCTTGGATATCTGCAGTAATTTCCACTTCATCTCGATTTTCAAAATGGACAATACGTTTCTGGAAACGTTTAATCACAGATATCAATTCCATTACAATATTCTCGGACAATGAATTACACAAACCTCTATTTTTCTCGCTCTGCGTCTCCAAATATCTATCCCGCAAATCACATTCCATTAAATCAATGTAATCATCAAGATTATCATGTTGAAAGAACATTTCTAGCAACTTCGGATTTCTAAGATATAACATAACCATACTACTCAATTGTTCTGGTAAAAAATCATGATCTTGAAAACAAATATAATAGTATTCTTCAAAATACTGTATCAATTTTAAACTATTCTTTCCATCATCATTATTTAAATCTCTTTTAAGCTCATCGTCTATGGGATTTATTATTAAATCATCTTCATCATCTGTACAATCTTCCCACCAGCATAATATTGCATATAGCAAATATTCATATTTAGGCTTAATAAAATCCCTGATATTTTTTGAACGGATAATTTCATATAATTCATTGACGGCATTTCTACACTCTTGCGGTTTTCTCATAAGATAATCTCTTGGAAAAAATCCATCTAAATCAAACTCCGGATCTGTTTCAAGAATATCTATTAATACCCGTACTATATCCCGCAAATTACTATTAACGTACTTTGTTATCCGCATCCCAAGACTTGATAAATTATCATAATCCACTATATCAATTTGAATCAAAATACTCATCCCTTCTTGACAAGAAAATCTTATTCCGTTCATTATATTTTACCACATCAATCTACATTTTACTATCTGGAAAAAGTGCAAGAAAAAAAGCCGATCAGGAATCGCAACTCCCAATCGACATCTTTTCTTACTCCTCTTCATTTTTACATTCAATCTCCGTTCCGTCCAGGAAGACCACCAACAATGTTCCATCTTCAAAAACCTTGATGTGGTCCAGTGTTTTCAGCATGAAGTCTGTATCCATCTCCGTCAAAGGCTTTGCCCCATCGGTATATTCTATGAACTTCTCCGCCCGATAACTTTCCAAGAGGTTCTCGCTCTGCAGCTGTTCCGTCCACTGCTCCATAAAGTCCTCTCGGTTCTCCACCAATGCGTTCCAAGCCATCAGATAAGCCTTTATCAGCGTTTCTTCCTCTACGTGGCGGTTGGCACATCCCATAACTCCTTTGACCTTGTAGCGTTCACTGCATTGCCATACCTTACGGTCAACTCCCGTACTGCTCCGCCAGCCTTTCCGTGCAAATACTTTATTACAGTCTCCGCAAATTATCTTGGATGCAAATGGATTGCTTTCCGGCCGGTGGGAATAGGAGTTTGTCCCATGCTCCTCCAGATACTTTTTCCTGCGTTTTATTTCAAGCTGTACACATTCCCATATCCGCTTTGAAATGATGGCATCGTGGTCATCCTCCACATAAAACATCTGAATTTCCCCTTTGTTCTGTGTACGTTTCTTGGTGAGGAAATCCACCGTATAACTTTTCTGCAGCAAGGCATCACCCTTGTATTTTTCATTCTCCAACATACTCATTAAGGTTGTGGACTGCCACTTCGTACCGCCATCCCAATTTTTCACACCTTCCCGTTCAAAAATCCTCTTGATGTAATCGGTTGTTTTTCCGTCCATGAATTCCTGATACAGCCGAACCACAATCGGCTCCTGTGTCCTATTGATTACCAGCTTCCCCGTTTCATCCGTATCGTAGCCAAGAAAACGCTTTGTACTCATTTTGTGCTTCCCTGTCTCAAACCTTCTGCGGATTCCCCATGTGCAGTTCTCTGAAATGGATCGGCTCTCGTCCTGTGCCAGTGAGGAAAGAATGGTAAGCAGCACTTCACCCTTTGCATCGAGAGTATTGATATTTTCCTTTTCAAAAATAATCCCTATCCCCAAATCTTTCAACTCTCGCACATAGTTCAAGCAATCCAGCGTATTTCTTGCAAATCTGGAAATGGACTTGGTAATAATCATGTCAATTTTCCCCGCCCTGGAATCAGCAATCATACGGTTGAATTCATCCCTCTTTTTGGTATTGGTTCCTGAAATACCTTCGTCTGCATAAGTTCCTGCATATTCATAGAGTGGATTCTCACTGATGTAATTTGTGTAATAATTGACTTGATTCTCATAGCTTAATAACTGTTCTTCTTGGTCGGTTGACACTCGGCAGTACGCTGCCATCTTCAATTTCTGCACTGACTGTGCTGTTCCTGATTCCGCAGTCGAAATCTGCTTTGCTGCACCGGCTCGGCTTTCGGAACTTCCATGATTCCGGCAACGCCAACCTCTCCAATTCCGCTAAATGTCCATACCAATCCGGTACATATGCAAATTCAAATAAATCTGGTGCTATCATCTGTTTCCTCTTTTCCTGTGGTTTTCTGTACTCATATCTGTTTTCTGTCCTTGCTTCCATCTCTTTCATCATGAGCCTCCTTTTTGTTTTCTCTTGAAATATAAAATAGGTGTATCGCAATTCTATTGTTCTATGAATTGCGATACACCTATTAATGCGTTTTTATCCATGTGCAAATTTCAGTAACTTCAACAAGCATCGTATTCTGTGCTGTTTCCTTGCTTCCATGTGATTTCTCCTTTTATGGTGTAGTTCGTTTCATCTTATACCTGTACTCTATTGTAATTCATAATATTTACCCTGCAGTGTAAACTAGCACTGAGGTGAATTGTAATGCATGACTATGTAAAAAATCTTGCGAAGGTAGTCCGGGCTGCCAGAGAAGAAGCCCATCTATCTCAAGCAGCATTAGCTGAACAAATAGGTTGTGATGAGTGTACAATACTAAATATTGAAAACGACCGTGGTAATCCCAAGTTCGAAGTATTGTGCCAGATCATCGCTTATTTACACATTCCTGCAGACCGTATTTTCCACCCTGACACTGCTACGGATGGGGTGAAAAAACAAAAACTGTTATTGATGCTACAGGAATGTGATGAGCAAGAGGCAGCCGAGATTCTTCCAGCAATTGAATACCTCTTAGCACTCATACATAAAAGAGGTAGTTCAAACGATTAAAGGAACCAGCTAATCCATTGTGATTCTGGTTCTTTTCTTTTTGTTGCCATCTTTAAATCTTACTCTTGTAATATTTCAATTATTACACAAGTAAGATTTCAAGTCAATATGTTTTTTCTGAAATTGACAACCACATAAATAACGTCTATAATATATTTATTACAGCCGTAAGATTTAAGGAGGGATTTGAAATGAGCGATTTACCACAGATTTCTGAAGCTGAATTTGAAGTTATGAAAATCGTATGGAAACATGCGCCGATCAGTACCAATGAAATAACAGATAAATTATTACAGACCACAAGCTGGAGTCCTAAGACGATACAGACTTTAATCAAACGTCTCGTAACAAAAGGCGTTCTGACTTATGAAAAACAGAGCCGAGTGTTTGTTTATACCCCAGTCGTGAAAGAAAGCGAATACATCGGCCAGAAAAGCAACTCTTTTCTGGAACGATACTATGACGGGGATATCACTGCCATGCTGTCTGCCTATATAGAAAATGACAGACTGTCTGAAACAGAAATAGACACCCTACGTTCCCTTCTTTCCAAGAGGTCAAAAAAAGGAGGAAATTAACGTGGCTAATTTTATGATACGCTTTTTAATATGCAATATATTTATCAGCGGTATCATCGGAATTCTTTTGATAGCCAAGCGGATATTCAAAAACAACCTGTCCAGCCGGATGCAGTATAATCTGTGGTTCCTTCTTCTTGGGTTGCTGACAGTTCCCTTTATACCGTTTCGTCTCATCGGATTTCCACAAATCTTCTCGTGGCTTGGCAGCTTAAGAAGCTCTCCTGCTTCTGGTACCGCAACCGCTATGGGAGAAGCTGTGGAAATTCATCCGACCGGAAATACAGACTGGATGAATGATTTCGCACTTTCTGTAAATAGCGAGACACCATCCATTGCCGGATACATATTATTTGGGATATGGATTGTAGGCATTTTTGCAATGATCATATTAGTAATCAAATCCTCGCTCCGCCTACGCACTTTGAAGAAATCTGCACTTCCCCTCCAGAACCCGGAAGTACGCAGACTATATCATCGATGTTTGGAGGAAATGGAAATTCACAGAAATATCCCTGTTTACAGCACCGCATTTTTGAAATCCCCGATTATTGTGGGACTTTTGAAACCGTGTATTTATCTGCCGATTCATCTGATCTCTGATTACAACGAATCCGATATGCGGTATATGCTGTTACACGAACTGCAGCACTATAAGCACAAAGATGCTATTGCCAGTTATCTGATGAACCTTGCCGGAGTGGTATATTGGTTCAATCCTCTTGTCTGGTATGCATTGAAAGAAATGCGTAATGACAGAGAGGTTGCCTGTGACACTTCCGTTTTGAAAATGCTTGAAGAGGATGCTTACGAAGATTATGGCAATACACTGATTAACTTTGCAGAGAAGGTTTCACTTACTCCTTTTCCGTTTGCTGCCGGCCTTGGTGGAAACATGGAGCAGATGAAACGGAGAATTATTAACATTGCCTCTTATGAGAAGCCGACATTTATAAAAAGAATAAAAGGTATGACTGCATTCATGTTGACTGCTGTCCTTCTACTTGGATTCGCACCTTTTATTTCTACATACGCAGCAGATGGAAGCCACTACCAATGGGATTCCTCTTCTGAGAATGTTACCTATGTAGACCTCTCCACATACTTCGGAGAATACGAAGGTAGCTTTGTTTTATATGATTTAGAAAATGATGCATGGAGCATACACGACATGGAGCATTCCACCTTACGAGTTGCTCCAAACTCCACCTACAAGATATATGATGCCCTGTTCGGATTGGGAGAAGATATCATTACACCGGAAAATTCGTTCATTGCATGGAATGGCGAAACTTATCCATTTGAAGCATGGAATGCGGATCAGACCTTACAGTCTGCAATGAATTCCTCTGTGAATTGGTATTTTGAATCTGTGGACGAACAGCTTGGAGCCGCTGACATTTCCAACTATATTCAGGAAATTGGATATGGAAACGAAAATATAAGTGGTGATTTCTCCACTTATTGGATGGAATCTTCCTTGAAGATTTCCCCAATAGAGCAGGTCGAACTTCTAACCAAGCTACAAAATAACAGCTTCGGCTTCGCCCCTGAAAATATCAATGCAGTAAAAGATGCCATCTGCCTTTCCTCTTCCGATGCCGGAACATTCTACGGAAAGACCGGAACCGGACGTGTGGATGGTCAGGATGTGAACGGATGGTTTATCGGTTATATCGAAACTGCAGATAATACATACTTTTTTGCTACCAACATTGGTGCAGACAGCGATGCTACCGGAGGCAACGCAAGCGAAATAACTATGTCTATCTTGTCAGACATGAATATCTGGAAATAACAAAATCGGGTAAATGCCAACTACGAAATTGGCTTCTACCCGATTTCATTTTATTTTTCGCCTGTTACTTCATAATACTTTTCATTTCCGGTTGCTGACCATGATGTTTTACCACTACTAACCACATCTTTTGTAGACACATTATAAGCAAATATATCAAGAATCTCTGCCTCTGAGATATGCCATGAACCATCTGCGTTTTTCTTACTTCTGTACAAAACATATAATTCACATTTTTCATTTTCCGAAAGTCTGTCATATGCAAGAAATTCTATTATTTCCTCATTCTCAATTAAGATAACTCTGGAATTTCCACTCGCACTATATGATATCATAAAATCACATCGTTCGTCTGCGAAGTATTGTTGGTATATAGTACGATATCCATCATATATTTCATCTTTTTCAATCAATGTCACATAATCACATATCGCAGAAATAGAAATAGCATCCTCTTTCATATTTTTCATTAATTCATCTATTAAATCGTGCTGAATGATAAAACCCTTATTCTGTGAACTAAATATTCTAATGGTCTTCCGTGGTATCATTCCCTGTGGTCCTGCTCCTGTAACATAATTTACAATGACAATCACATCCTTTGCACCATCGCCATCTATATCTTGAAATCCAACTGCCTCTACGCTGTCAAACATACCTACACTATCATTCTCAGTACTATTGTTTTCAAAATAAGCTGGGAAATGGTACACAATTTGATTGTCCTTTGCCAGCACAAATGAGACATCTTCCCAAAGCGTATCATAAGTCGGCAGATAAGACACAAATCGTACCTCGCCCCAATCATTCAAATCTACCTCAAAGGATTGTTCGGTTATAACCCGGCTTTCATCTAATTTCTCTCCTGATGGATAGTCCACTTCAATATCTGCAATATCTGTCAGTTGCTGTAATTCTTTCGTACCATCAAAATATAAAATGACTTGCTCATCAAATTGTTCTTCGCCTGACAGGATCACTTCTACATAGTCCTCATACCATGTAGCTTTCCAACAATTACTTGTGATGCTTCCACCGTCATTGTGCAATTCAAAATCTGTTTGAGATATCTTATCTTTGCCTTCCATAAGGACTAATCGTCCACTTGCTGAACCAAAAGGCCAGTCTGGTTCTCCGACTGCCTGAAGTGTCAATTCATATTTTCCATCTGGAGAAACAGATGTATCGCAAGTTGTCTTCTTGTAATTTACCGTATACGAAATGCAAAACTAAAATACTACAATCACTGCAAGAAGCGAACCCATAATACATAGCATAATCTTCAAAAATTTCTTCATTGTTATAGCACTCCTTTTAATGTCCACGTATATCCAGCTCTTCCAATAGAGATTTTCCACTTCCCCAAGAATATACAATGTAATAACCACTGCCCTTTATTTCTTCCGAAAATTGTAGTGTCTCGTAATCAATCACCTCAATGGACTGCCCTTCCTGAGTTTCCACCAAACATTCCCATTCATTACTTCTGTAACCTGAATAGTAAGCATCCAGTTCTTCCAAAGACAAATCACTTCGAATTAAAATTGCTCCGAAATACTGCATTCCATTTCCGTTACCCGTCAGCTTCCCAGCCTGTGACAACGACTCTATCAATTCTGTTTCCTCTGGCAACGGAATTTCACATAATGTCTTTTCCACCTTATAGGCTGTATGGTTATTTATAAGTGGAATTGAAATCACACTGCCTATCAATACAACTGCTGCCAATATTCTAGTTCATGGGTTATGACCGCATCATCGCAAATGACCATATCACAAACCGTCTCAACTGTTAATGTGACTGTTCCATCTTCATTTTCTTTGATATCGACAACCTCTGGCAGAGAAGTTCCAAAGAAAGTAGGTGCGTAATTAAAACATCCAAGACGCACCCAATAATATGTCTGCTTTTCCTCATCAAATACTGCGTACTCTCGTATCTGCTCCGCTGTTATGGGAAGATACTCCATAATCAGATTTTCGAATTCTTCTTTCGGAATGCCATTTGGATAATCTTCGGAATTGAACTTTTCTCCATATTTCATTCCATACAGATATTCAAACATTCCGTTATAATCCAACTCACTCATATTTTCTGCATTCCAGTTGGAACACAAAAGATTCTGTCCCTGATATCCAAGCCCCCGGACACAACGTTCAGACATTTCACGCTGTTCCTCTGTCATAGGTTTTATTCTGATCAAGCAGCTTCCATCCATAATTTCACTAACCTCTGGCGGCTCTGGCACACACAGCTCATAGCAGAACCATCCTTTTTCCGTGTATTTCCATTCTTTGAGTCTCGTATAAGAAATGTACGAAATTCCCAGCTTGTTGTCAGCATTCCTGATTCCTCTTGTACTCACAACATACATATCCGTTCCATCAAAAATGAATTTCATTCTGCCCAGTCCACCATCATTATGGATTTCATAAATCACCACAGAGCCTCTTTTCCCTTCCATACATTCTTTCAGAAAACTGTCAACACTTTCATAATTCTCCATGTTAGAATACGTTACCATCGTAGCAATTGGATATCCTGCGTCCTTTACCTTCTTCTGCATTTCAAGAACCGTTTGATCATCCAAAACAACATTAGATGCTATCCCTTTATCTGCTGTTTCATAAATGTCAAGATAAAGTTCCATCAGCTTCTTACAGTCACTCTCAGCTTCTTCCTTTTCCTGTTCATCTACCGGAAGATCGTAGCCCTTTTCCCATTGTACTGCAGCCTCTTCCTCAGCATTTTTTATTTTCTCCGTGGAAGATACTTCTTCCGTATCTTCCACAAGAGATTCTCCCGCAACACTATCCTCTTTTCCACAAGCACACACGAAACACCCAATCAGAAATACCATGATCAGTAGAATGCTCTTTTTCCTTAATACCATAAAATCATCCTTTCGTTCTTGCTATTGGCGGCAGTTCCAATTCAATTTGTTCTATAGAATTGGAAAGATACCTGAAAGTTCCGTCTTCAAATGGCTGGACCACAACCGTATTCCGAAAAGCGAGATCAGAATTATAATCCGGCCATACTCCATCCACGATAAGTGTAATCGTTCCATCCGCATTTTTTGTATAGTCAACTACTTCTCCAAAAGGCGGATATGGACTGGCATAAATCATTTCATATTCATAACTGCTGTGGTCTGCGTTGTATCTACAATGTTCTCTCAACTGCTCCACAGACACCGGGAAATAGGTAGTCATTATTTTTTCATACTCTTCTGCCGGAATTTCCCATCCCTGTGTCTTCAGATTTTCGCCTGTATAAATCCGATAGATATCTTCATACATGCAAGGCATCAAAATATCCTCTACATTACTACTGTTCCAGTTTGTTACAAGCACATTGTAATTCACATAGCTTAGTCCTGATATGTATTTCTCCGTCAGTTCCTGGCAGTCTTCTGGAAGCGGTTCTATTCTCCAATATTGTCTCAAACTTGCATGTGCAATCACATATTCATATGCGTAGATAAAATACCCTTTTTCCGTAAGCTTAATTTCAGCCACATTACTTACCGAAGTTCCCTGTATTTCAGGCACTCCACCTTCCTTCCAACGAACGCCTATATAATAAGTCTGCAACTCACCTTTCCGGTAAATAAAAGTAACTGCTCCAATCAGTCCATCCCTATGTACTTCGAATACCGTAACCATTGAGTCCCGTCCATCCAAGTAATCTGCATAAAATGTTTCGATTGCTTCATGGTTTTGCATGGCAGTATCTTCTTCAACACTTACCAGACCGCTTGTGCCCAATTGCTCCACCACAGTTTTCCTCTGCTCGTCGGTAAATTCGCTAATGCCGGAAGAATAACTTGGTGCATCTGCAATTACAATATCCTTATAGATTTCTGCTACCGAATCTGCCGCTGACAAAGCCATACTCTGCAATTGTTCTTTTTCCTCATCTGAGATAAGACAATCACTAGCTTGCGGAATAAACCAATATGCTGACTCTGTGGAAGTTTCCGCATTCTCGGCTTCTTCTGTTTCTGCTTCGCTATTTTCGATTTCTACAGATGGCTCCCATACTTCTTCTGCCACCTTTTGTTCTTCTTCATGTATTTTCCCCCAACAGATCACCCCAACTATCACGAAAATCAACAGCAGTGAAATTGGAAGTCCACATCTTCTAAGCAGCCATTTCACATCTTCCATTATTCGCCTCCGTACAATTCTTCCCATTCTTCTAACGTCAACCGTGGCGTATGCCAAGTTTCTCTGCAGTTGTCTTCAGATGGTATAATTCGGTTAGATACATATTGTACCCCTCCATCCTCTAACGGACGGACCACAACCTCGTGAGCATATACCTTGGAATCACCCGCATAAGGGAATACTACATTGGCTGTAAGTGTAATTGTCCCATCATTGTTTTCTGTAAAACCTACTACCTCTGAATATGGATATTCGGGGTACTCTACTTCTTCAAAGCCTCTCGGCTTATATTCATAAGTTGAATCCTCTGAATCATAGATGGTTTTTGATTGTAGCATTTCACTATCAATGTTGAAATATTTCATAATAACACTTTCAAATTCCTCTTTTGGAATCTGATAAACTGCACTGACTGATAAGTTGTCATCAGCAACATAGGGAACATACTGACCATTCGCTTTTGGATAAAGAATGTCATACATATCATAGAAATTCAAATCCCCAAAATCCTCCTCACTCCAATCCACAATGAACATATTATTCTGTTCAAAGCTGATTGGACGGAGGTATTTCCGACTCAACTCCCTATATGTTTCATCCAATGGCTGTACTCGTAATGCGGTATGCTCCTCTGCCCCACTCAACGTAAGAACATACAATTCTTCTGAATACCAGACACCGGAAAACATTAGGTAACCTTCTTCTGTATAATTCCAATACTCCGCTTGATAACTTCCTGTTACCTCTCTTTTCATATCTCCGTTTTCATACTTGTAATAGCTTCTGACCACATCCACACTTCCGTCTTTTGAGTGCAAATCGTATTTTACAAATCCGCCCAAATAACTGACTTCAAGAATCGTTATTTCTGCTTCTTCCTGTGCATCCACCTTTTCGCAAAATTCCAGTACCTGCTCTGCCTCAGTCATGTTAACTTGATTTCTGCTGTCAACAGCCGGATATCCATTTTCTCCAAGGCAATTTACAATACTGCGAATCGTTTCCAAATCAGCTATCTTGTTTTCTTCTGCTGCCTTCTTATAAAGATCTATACAGATGTTTATAATTTCTTCTGCATTCTCCTGAGGTTCTTCTGGAATAGCCTGAATATCAATTACTGTTTCCGAAACTGTATCTTCTTCCGGGGGTGCATCGCTGCACCCCGAAACACTAAGCATCAGTAAAAAACTAATTACTACTAAACCACTCTTCCAGAACCAGGCGGTCTTTCTTAACAACATATCCACTTCCTCCTCTTCCTTTTACATCTTCTACCATGCTGATAATCAATATAGGACGTTCTACCGTATCTTCTGCTGTAAAAATTGCAAACCATCCTAATTCCGTACCCGAAGTATCATCCTTCGATGCCTTGATTTCTGCCGTACCTGTTTTTCCTGCTAAAAGAATGTCATCCCGATGGGCTGCATATCCAGTTCCATTAGAATCATTCACAACCTTCTTTGTTCCTTCCAATACACGGCTTGCTGTCTCATTAGAAAAGGCACCCGGAATCCAATACTCAGCCACTGCTTCATTCTGATATACCAAATAAAGCTTTATGACATTTCCCTTATTACAGAGAGCAGAATAGATACATGCCATATGTAATGGATTCACTAAAACCTGCCCTTGACCGTAACCGCTATCGGCTAACTGTATTTCTGTTTCAATTCCCTCTGAATTAGAATACTGCGACTCTGCCATCTTAATCTCAAATGGCAGTTCCTCATTAAAACCAAGTCCTGTCAAAGAACTTTCCATCTCTTCTGAACCAATCTTTAATGCCGCCTTTGCGAAATAAATATTGTCGGAATATATCAAGGCATTCTCTAAAATGACTGGTTCATATGCATGGAGTGTTGTTACATGATAGGAACCCCACGATTCATCCTTTTGCCAGCTTAAGCCTACGTTCCCGTAATCTTCCATTGGATCGATTGCTCCTGATTCCAAGCCGACCGCAGCGGTAATTGGCTTGAATGTAGACCCCGGACACCACACTTGCTGGAACCGATTATACATTGGCTTATTCTCATCCTCGTTAAGCGCAGTCCACTGTTCACTGGACAATCCCATAATAAAATCGTTATTGTCATAGGCCGGTGTGCTGACCAAAGCCAATACCTCTCCGGTATAAGGATTCATGGCCACCGAGCAGCTTTTATCTTCCTTAAACTGTTCGTACAAGGAAATCTGCAAATCGGCATCTATCGTAAGCTGAATATCCTGCCCATGCTGTACCAAGATACAAGCCAGTTCCTCCTTCTCTTTGCCTTCCGAGTTTACAATGTAAATCCTGCAACCGTTCTGGCTTTTCAGTTCACTCTCGAACAATCCCTCCATTCCACTTCTGCCGATTACACTATTGGATGTATAGCCTTCTCCTGCATGTTCCTCTAAATCTTCCGCAGTAACACTTTGAACATATCCGACCAAATGTGCAGCTGCTTCTCCTAATGGGTATTCACGCACTTCAACATCAGATATCATCACTCCGGGAATCTCCAGCAACTTTTCATGCCTTTCATTCTCCTTTAGGACTTCTTCGTCTGGACTGATAGACATTAACTCAATTTCTTCCACTCTTGGAATCGTTTTAATAGGAACAAAAGAATCATCCTTTACCCATTTTGCAGACAGTTTCTTTTCTATCGCTTCCGGTGTGATTTCCAATAGTTCTACAATCTGTGCGATTGCTTCCTCTCTGTTTTCCAACTTGCCCGGAACGATTCCAACCGAAGATGCTGTACCTTTTCTTGCAAGGACACGTCCGTTCCTATCCAGAATTTCTCCTCGTTCTGCCTGTGTAGTGGAAACTCTTACTTTATCTGTAGAAGTTAGATTCGGAAAAATCATGGAATCATCCCAAACCAACTGATATCCTTCTTCGTCCTTTAGGAAAAGTGCTTCATTCTCAAAGCTGATAGTTCCTGCAACTGTATCGAAAGAAATCTGGTAGGTTACCGTCATTTGCTCCTCATCATATGCAATAATCTGGACAGCCATATTCTGGACTTCTATACCTTCATAAATAGCTGAATTTCGAGTTACAAAATCCTCCTGACTGACATTTCCCGATGCCTCAATATGTAGCATCGCATACATTTCTTCATACTCCTGTTTTGGAATATGATCCATGTACTCCACCAGAAGTTCTTCCGGTGTCCTCCAGGCATTTTCCTTTGTTGCCAACATTCCTGCCACACATACTACAGAAATTACCGCAGCTATTCCTATAACAGCAATCGCAATCCATAGGAGCCTGCTTCTTGTTTTCTTTCGCCTGTTTCTGCTTTTTCCTTTCTTCATATTGACCTCCATTCATTTTGCTTTGCTGATATGGTCATATTCTATTTTCAATGTACACTATATCCTCAGAATATTACATTTGTAAGATTTTTGGGTAAAAAAATTTCTCTTTGATGGGTATATCGTACTATACATTCCTCCTTTCCTTTTATTACACGTGTAAGATTTCGTAACAAAAAAATATCGCCCGAACTTCTGCTGCACTTGTGTAAATATTACATCAGTAAGATTTAAAAGTCAAGTTATCTTTTTATAAAAAGGCTTCTGCCGGTAAGTATCATACATTTTCGCAAAAGTGATACCTTTTAGCAAAAGCCTATTATTCAGCAGAGTCTCAAAACACCCCACTGTTTTAATATTCAAATGTTTCATTCAAAAGACCTGAAAACACACATTCATTTTCTCCCCTTAATATCCTACAAACCGCAGAAAATCAAGGTTTCTTTGAAAGCAGACAAACGGTTTCCACGCTATTACCTTTGTTGCCTAAATTTTGGGCAACATTTTCCACCTCAAAAGCATACTTAACTTTTTTGATATAAGTCTTAGTTTCCTTAATTTCATCTTTTCTATATATCTCAACTTCCGAAATCAGGGAATGAAGCAGTTTTCTCTTTTCATCATTCGTTAGCTTATCATATATCTTATCAAAATTCAGCAGTAATTGGAATATCTTTTCCTGATTTAACTGCTGTTCCTGCACAGCAGACAGCTTATTCAGGCTCCCCTCTCTCTGTACTTCAAGTTCTTCCATATCCTCATAAATTTTGTCCAGCCGCCTGTTCATATCTTTCCTCTTTCGGTCAGCGGACTTATCATCCTCCATGATATTGTCAATATCCCTTTCCAGATTGCCTTTATTCCTCTCTAACTGTTTAAGCTTTTTATCACAAAATTCCAAATCCTTTTCTATTTCCGACACATCCAAAGACTTCCCGATCTTCTGTTCCAGATATATTGTAAACTCTGGATTAGAAATCAACTTCTTCGTATACTCGACAACCTCTTTTTCAATCAGCTCTGCAGCAATCCCATTCCTGCTGCATTCCCCATGAGCGCCTGCCCTGTTATAATGTCCACAGATATATGACCTCGTTATTCTCGCTGTTTTATCCTGATTACTCCATTTGTTATAATTTATAACCATATGAGAACCACATTGAGGACATTTCAGCAATCCAGACAATAAATGCTTTGGTGTCTGCCCTATATTTTTATTTCCCTTACAGGCCCTGCTCTTTCTTTTCTGCTGCGCCATATCAAAAACTTCCTGACTTATAATTGCTTCGTGGGACTGTTCTACGGAAGAAATATATTCATCCTGTTTTTTCAGCTTATACTCTATTTCTCCTGTTTCTTCATTAAGACATTGGACAGTCTTTCTTCTGCCAAAAGCTACAAAGCCAGTGTAAGCAGGGTTATCCAAAATATGTTTAATCGTATGAGTGCTCCAGTCTGTAAATTGAAAGTCCTGTCTGTTTTTCGGAACTGGTTTCTTAATTCCATTTTTATTCAAATAATCCACAACGCCCTTAATTCCAACGTTTTCATTGACATATTTCTCAAAAATCATTTTCACAATATAAGCATACTCATTTGGAACAAGCCTTTCATCCACCACATCATAGGCAAAAGGGGCAAAGCCGCCATTCCAGCCGCCCTGCCTTGCCTTTTCCTCCCTGCCTAACATGGTCTGTGTGATAATATTCTCCCTTTCCATCTCCGCTATTGTGCCTAATATTGCAATCAGCATGTTCCCCATTGTGGTACTGGAATCAAGCCCCTCCTCCTTTGTCAGCAGGTTGACGCCATACTTCTGCAAAAGATTTATAGAGTTTAAGATATCCCTTGTATTCCTCCCAAACCTCGACAGCTTAAAGACCAAAACATACCCAACCGCAGAATCAGATCTCGTCACATCATAGATCATTTTTTGAAATTCTTCCCTACCCTCTATATTCTGTTGTCCGTCAAATTAGATGCACCAGCCCCATGCAGATTAGTCGCGTCTGATCT
>OFFL01000271.1_pt1 | contig 60263 bp, 54 predicted proteins | sample 1521391 | NCBI WGS metagenome assembly OFFL01 (sample SAMEA3504082, study PRJEB24116) | mouse gut metagenome | biome: mouse gut; feature: mouse-associated habitat; material: faeces | place: Denmark | collected 2011
CCTGTGATTTTGTCTGTGGTACACTTTGACCCTGCGGCTGCGGACGTCTCACTGGCTGCGGTCCCTGCGGCCTTCCTTGCGGTGCTCCCTGGCCTTGCGGCTGCGGGCGTCTCATTGGCTGTGGTCCTGCATTATTTGATGACCTTACTGGCTGTGGGCGTCTTATTGGCGGACGAGGAACTTCTTCCTCATTGTCTTCTTCGTCTTCCTCTTCCCCAATATCCTCTACATCATCCGAATATGATTCATCATCATACTCTTCTTCCAAATCATCATACTCTCTGCGGCCTCTTAGCTTTAATGCCAGAAGTCCGACAACTGCTATCAATACAATCACGATAGCAACCAAAACAATCACAGGCAGCAATCCTGCTGAACTCAATGGGCTGCTGTCGGGTACTGTCACATCCGGCACCTCATAAACATATCTTTGATATGTACCTAATTCTGAATCAAATAAATACCAACCCTGCTCACCATTTTGATTTTGTGCATAGTAGATGAAGAATTGACCATTTTTGTATGCCTTAAAACTCTGTTCATTCAACGTAAGATTAAATGCCTTGAATCCAGGCATGATATATGCTGGTTCCTTATCCGCATTCATTGGAATCAAAACTTGTGTATTTCCTGCTGGCTCGGCTGGTTCTGGTTCTGGTTCCGGCTCTGGCGGTGTTGTCTCTTCTGGCTGTGTTTCTGGCACTTCTTCACCGCCGCTTCCCTCTCCTGTAATTTCTGAGGTTGCTGCATCTGCTGGCACATTATCAAATGTCACCAAATCCGAACGAATAAAGCCTGTCACTTCCTTATCGCCATATGGAAGTGATACCTGATACCATTTCTTTCCGTCTGAACCGGCTGCTTCACCAGTGATTGTTAAAACCGCCCCACGGTTTGCCGTTGCCACAGACTTATGATCTGTAGACGCACCTTGTCTGATATTGGTTCTGTTGCTGATGACAGATGCCTTTTTTGCATCTACCGCTGTGACTGTGGTCGTTGGGGAATCTGTTGTTGTTGAAGCAGAGCCACTCTGCGTTTTCTTCACGGTTTCTCCATCTTTTAGCTTCACAAGGTCTTTTCGAATATAGCCCTTTGTATCTGCATCTACATAGACATGATACCAAGCCTTTCCATCTGTCCCTGTTGTCTCTTCAATAATATCTACATTTCCACCCTGCAACACACTTGCAAGTTTCGCGCTGTTGGGATCTGCCGAAGCCCTTATCACTGCGCTTTTTACTATCACAGTCCCTTTCGCATCTGCAAAACATATCAGCCCCAAACTTAGCACTGCGAAAAAAAGGACTGCCGCCAATGCATGTTTTATATTGCTTCTTCTGTGTTTTTTCATACCTATCCTCCATGATTCCGCTTTGCGGAATCTCTACTGCGCCTCGTCAATTGCCTTTCCAATGTCATGACGCATATATTTGTTTTCAAATTCCACCCACTCTGCTGCAGCGTAGGCATTTTTTCGCGCCTGTTTCAGATCAGAGCCTTTGGCTGTTACTCCCAGCACACGGCCTCCGTTGGTGACAAATCTACCGTCTTCACTCCTCTTTGTGCCTGCATGAAAACAATAGTATCCATCCTTGTCCTCAAAGTTCTCAAGTCCTTTGATTTCAAACCCTTTCTCATATTTCACAGGATATCCGTCACTTGCAAGCACAACGCAAACTGCCGCGTTCTTCTCAAACTCAAGGTCTATTTTGTCAAGTTTTTGGTCGATACACGCTTCCATGACATCAATCATGTCATTTTTCATACGTGGAAGCACAACTTGCGCCTCTGGATCGCCAAACCTTGCATTATACTCAAGCACTCTTGGCCCCTTGGGTGTGAGCATCAGCCCAAAGAAGATAATCCCTTTAAATTCTCTGCCCTCTGCTGCCATAGCATCGACCGTAGCCTGATAAATATATTTTTGACAAAATGCGTCCACTTCTTCTGTATAAAATGGGCTTGGTGAAAAAGTTCCCATTCCGCCGGTATTCAACCCCTTATCCCCGTCCTGTGCACGCTTATGATCCTGTGCGCTTGTCATTGTTTTGATAGTCTTCCCGTCCACATAAGACAGCACAGAAACTTCACGGCCTGTCATAAATTCTTCTATGACAATCTGGTTGCCGGCAGCTCCAAACTGTTTGTCACACATAATCGACCGCACCCCATTTTGTGCCTCTTCCAGGGTATTGCAGATTAACACACCTTTTCCCAGCGCCAGGCCGTCTGCTTTCAATACAATCGGAAAGTCCACCGTCTCCAAATAAGCTAAGGCAGCATCTGCATTATCAAATGTCTCATATTCCGCTGTTGGTATTTGATACTTTTTCATCAAATCCTTGGCAAACACTTTCGATCCTTCCAAGATTGCCGCATTTTTGCGTGGTCCAAATACGCTAAGCCCCTCCGCTTCAAATACATCAACAATCCCCCCAACTAAGGGATCATCCATGCCAATGATTGTGAGGTCAATTTCCTTTTCTTTTGCAAACGCTGCCAATTTATCAAATTCCATGGCGCCAATTGGCACACATTCTGCAATCTGCCCTATTCCGGCATTTCCGGGCGCACAGTAGATTTTGTCAGCCTTGGGACTTTTAGCAGCGCACATTGCAATCGCATGTTCTCTCCCGCCGCTTCCAACAATTAAAATCTTCATATATTTTTTTCCTCCATGCTGCTTATGATCTGTCCGTTTGCTATCATGTTAATTGCCTTGGGCAAAATCTGCCACTCAGCCTGTTCCATCACTCGCTGTTGCAGTATCTTTGGCGTATCATCCGGCAACACCTCAACTGCCTTTTGCAGGATAATTGGCCCTGTATCTGTTCCCTCGTCAACAAAATGTACGGTAGCGCCTGTTACCTTTACACCGCGCGCCAAAGCCGCTTCATGCACTTTGAGTCCATAAAATCCTTTTCCGCAAAAAGATGGAATCAACGACGGATGAATATTAATAATCCGCCCTGCATATTTTTTTATCATCAACGGCGGTAGAATCACCAAAAAACCAGCAAGCACCACCAAATCAGGTTGTGCTGAATCGACACATGCCAAAAATGCTTCGTGAAACTTTTCTCTGTTTTCATAGTCCTTCGGCGATACTGCCACCGCGTCAAGTCCTTTCTTTCGAGCACGTTCTAACGCATAGGCATTTTTGTTGTTGCTGATAACTTTTACAATTTCTGTATTGGTAATCGTTTGTGCATCTATCGCATCCATTATCGCTTGCAGATTCGTTCCGCCTCCAGATATGCATACACATACTTTTAACATAACGTTACTCCTTTTTCGCCGTCCTTAATTTCACCAATCACATAACAGGTTTCCCCTACTGCTTTGACTGCCTCCATCGTTTTTTCGACATCGGACGAATCTACGGCAACTATCATACCAATTCCCATATTGTATGTGTTGTACATCACATGTTCATCAATGCAGCCTTTTTTCTGCAATAGCTGAAAAACTGGCGGAACCGCATAGCTATCTTTTTTGATAACTGCATGTACCTTATCATGGAGCATTCTTGGAACATTCTCATAAAAACCACCGCCTGTAATATGGCTGCACGCTTTTATCCGGATACCTGCATTCTGAATACTTTTGAGCGCATTGACATAGATAATTGTCGGCTCTAGCAGTGTTTCGCCGAGTGTCTTCCCAAGCTCATCATAATATGTATCCAGACTCTCTTTTGTCATTTCAAACACTTTTCTAACCAGTGAAAAACCGTTGCTGTGTACGCCGCTTGAAGCAATTCCCACAAGAACATCTCCAGCTTTTAGTTCGGCGCCTGTTATCAAATCCTTCTCGTCTACCACCCCGACTGCAAACCCTGCAAGATCATATTCTTCCTCTGGCATCAGTCCTGGATGTTCGGCTGTCTCGCCACCAATCAGTGCTGCACCACACTGCTTGCACCCCTCTGCTACACCTTTCACAATCTGCGCAATCTTTTCCGGCTCATTTTTTCCACATGCTATATAATCAAGGAAAAACAAAGGTTCCCCACCTGCACATGCTATATCATTGACACACATCGCTACACAGTCAATTCCTATCGTATCGTGCTTGTCCAGCAAAAATGCCAGCTTAATCTTAGTACCAACTCCGTCCGTTCCTGACACAAGCGTAGGTTTTTCCATCTCTTTGATTTTCTCCATAGAAAAAGCACCAGAAAACCCGCCGATTCCTCCCAAGACTTCTGGACGCATGGTATCTTTCACATATTTCTTCATAAGCTCCACTGACTGATATCCCGCTTCAATATCAACACCTGCGTTTTTATAATCCATAATCTCCTCCATCTATATTATCATATACACTCAAAATCTCTGTCACACGAATCCTTCGCATGATTTTCAACCGAACTCCTGTAAAACGTATCTTTATCAACAAACGCTTTTTTCTCCTATTTCTTCAGATATTCCTGATATCCGATTTCCTTCAGCTTTGCATCTTTTGCCATTACCTGTTCTTTGAGCTTTGATGAATACGCTTTGAGTTTTTCAAGCAGTTCGTTGTCTGATGTCGCAAGTATCTTTGCTGCCAAAAGTCCAGCGTTTGCACCACCATTAATCGCCACCGTCGCCACTGGAATTCCAGCAGGCATCTGCACAATCGAATAAAGAGAATCCCGACCGCCCAATGATGTCGTATGCATTGGAATGCCAATCACAGGCATCGGAAAAATAGCCGCACACATTCCTGGCAAATGTGCCGCCATCCCCGCCCCTGCAATAATCACTTTAAAACCTTTTTGCTCTGCGCTCTTAGCATATTCGAAAAATACATCAGGTTCTCTGTGTGCTGAAATAATGGTCATTTCATAAGAAATTCCAAGCTCCTCCAAGATATCTGCTGCTTTTGCCATCACAGGCATATCTGAATCAGAACCCATAACAATACCAACCTGTGCCATAATAACCCCTTTCTTGTTTCACTCACAAATCAAAACCGTTTTCTTCACATCTTATAGTTTACAAATAATACCTTTACACGTCAACTTAAAACCATAAAAATTACGCATTTTTTATATCCTTATCAAAGGGAATATTCAGTTTTTCTGTGCCTTCTAGTACAAATCTTCCCTTTTCAATAATTGGATACGCATTATGATTCTTATCATAGGCAATAATGGACCCCAATTCATCATATGGAATGGTAATATCTGTATGGCATGCAAAATATGCTTTTGCAGAGTCCGTCTTTCGCAGAATAGAAATAGAATTGTCTCTTGCAACAATTTCCTTTCCATCTTCATTATATACTTTTACATCCTCACTTCTTGAATAACAGGTATCACCCACAGCAAAGTGTGGCCCTGTCTTTTCTGCAATCAATATCGGAAATCTGCTACCAATATCATATTTCTTTGCAGTCATATACGCAGTGGTATTTGTTCCGATGGCAAATTCTCCCATTGGAAGCGTGTCATGATTATACAGCACATTTTCTTTAATATACGCCTTATTTTCTTCTTCATTATCAAAATTCGTACAAGTATACTCTGTTATCATACCATCTTTAAAATCTATCTCAAGATTATGGTACTCAAGCTCATTCAAAAATACGCGGCTGACATGCAGTTTCCCATTTGTTCCTTCAAGAACCGGCGAAGTAAAGACCTCTCCAACTGGAATATTGACATCTGCAACACAGTTTTCAAATATGGTCTCTTTCTCAGGATTTGCAAGCGGATACAATGCAACGCAAAGATTGGTCTGATTGCCATTCATCCCTTTTATTTCCACATAGGAAGCCTTATCCAGCGTACTGATAATTGCAGCCTGTATCTGCTCATATGTTTGGTAATCCAGTGTATTTAACTTCACTGTCTCATCAAAGATTTCCTCAAAATCGGCTCCAATATCCGGCACCGGAAATGCAATAATTGTAAAACTTCTCTCCTCGCCAATGATATATTGATTTGTAATATCAGCAGCAGCGCCTGCATATTCGGCAGACAGTTTCTGTTGTGCTGCGCTTAGGCTGGCTGCTTCTTTTTTGGAAGCTGGCGCAAATGGAACCTCTCCAAACACTTCCATCACAGCAGGACCTGCATATTTCAACGCCTTATCCTTTACTGATTCATAGGCAAGCTTCAATACTTCCAGTCTTCTATTGACCAGTTTTTTATCCAAAAACAGCGCGATATCATCTTTATGGTCATACAAAAACTGCTTGTTGGCATCCGCACCGAAATATCCCACTTTATTGACGCCTTTTTTGTGGAAAATACTATTACTTGCCCTATAAATAGTAGGCTTCAATCCCATCTTTTCAAAATTATGAACAGCCGCCCTGATAATCCGCTCAAATCCGAGCATATATCGAATATCAACCGTCCCTTTTTTGCTCAAATCTTTATTCCCTTTCACAAACCCAATGCGATATCCTTCTGTATACGTATCTGCTATCATCTGGATTCGCTCCATGGAAAGAGAATTTAAATACTGTGCCATTTGTTCTATCTCAGGTGATACAAACTCTCCATATTTATAGAGATAACATAAATTCTCCAAGTCGCTTTCCATAACAATTTTTGTAGCAAAATCACAATCTGGGTCCACCTGCGTGCATACTCTCCATGCAAAAGCAGTTTCTGAATAATCACTGACAAACCAGTAGAGTGTCTCCTTAAGTTCCTCTGGTGCTGGCGCTGTCTCTTCCGATTGTGCATAGGCAAACATATTATAGATTTCCACAAACAACTCCATGCGGATAACGATATCTTCTGCTCTTTTTTCAAATGCACATGGAATCAATTCTCTAAGTTCCGTATATAAAAAGGAAAGCAATGGTCCATATGCCTGTCCCAGTTTTTCGCACGCATAAACAGGATTGGCATAGCTCACCTTATAATTCTCGCCCAAAATATCCTCATACAATGCTTTATTTTCTGCTCTTAACGCATTGATATCGGTTGTTTTACCCAGATTTTGATAAACCTCTGCCACTTGCAAAATAAAACCTGCTGTTTTGCGAAAATACTCCTGATATTCCTGCGCAACATCCTGCATTGCTGCAATTTCTCTAATTCTGCCACAGGAAAGTTCATACCGTTCTGTTAAAATTTCCATCTCTAAATCACTCCTAAATATAAAATAATACCACTCGCACCAATTGCAAGTGAATTTAATATAATTCCAACGATCGGAAAAAACCGAAAAATATCCTTTTGCATCAGAGAACGTATCCCAATTACCAGACCAATGACAGCATATATCGCCGCCAAAAGCACCACCGCTCCATACTGCATACTTGCCTCTCCCTTTTTTAAAAAGGTGAAATGAACTGCAAGACATATGGAAATGGTTGCTGTCAGTCCTAGAATGAATGACATAATTCCCCACTTAGGATTCTTCTTGTCTGTAAAAATATACCCTGCTTTGCCAAAAATTCGAAGCATATCCCTCAATCCTTTTTATTTTATCCAAACAATCAAATAACGAATGATTATCTTCCCAACTCTCGCATAAAGCACAGCCGCCTTTATGTACCTCTGTGCATGTGAAAATGGGCATTCCGTATGAAATGCCCACCCAGCTAAAACAATATTTTTGATTTGCCGGCTAAGAGTTTCCCTCCGCTAATCAAAAGCAGTACTCCGCTTGTCAGACCTGCCACAATAGAAATCACTCCAATCACAATGTTAAGTGCCCCCGAACGACTCATAATTTTATATATTCTCTCATCCATACAAATTCTCCCCTTCAGGCATTTTTCTATTTATTTTGCACCATACTGTGCGTAATATAAATCCATCGCACTTTTCATTTGGTCATCAATCAATACTCTGCCATTATATTTTTTATTGTACAGATGTTCAATGACCTCTTCCATTGTAACAATTGCTGCGGTCTCTATTCCATAAACTTCGCGCAGCTCTGCCAGTGCGTTCTTTTGTATTTTGCCGCGTTCCTGACGATTCAAACTGATTATCAGCCCTACCACATCCACATTTGCCTGCTCCTTGAGAATCGGAAATGTCTCCTCAATAGATTTGCCGGAAGTTGTGACATCTTCAATAATTACTACCCTGTCTCCGTCATTTAAACCACTTCCCAAAAGAATTCCTGCATCTCCATGATCTTTTATTTCTTTTCTGTTGGAACAGTATCGGATTTCTTTGCCGTACAGTTCACTAAATGCCATTGTTGTTGCTACTGCAAGTGGAATTCCTTTATATGCTGGCCCAAAAAGCACATCAAAGTCTGTCCCATAATTATCATTAATCGCTCTTGCATAGTATTCCCCAAGCCTTCTGAGCTGTGAACCAGTAATATATGCCCCTGCATTCATAAAAAATGGTGATTTTCTGCCGCTTTTTAATGTAAATTCACCAAATTTCAGCACATCACTGTCAACCATAAATTCTATAAAGTCTGTTTTGTATTGTTCCATATGCTTGTTTTCTCCTTCTTAACAGGTTGCTAAACCCTTTCTATCGAAACATTATGAACCCTCTTTTATGAACGCTGTTCCCCGTACTATCTAACTTTTCCCAATTTTACCATATTTATGAAGGAGATTCAACTGTTACTTTTTGTTTCTTGCATAGATCTTTTTATGCAAAAACAAATCAAGCAGGGAAAGTTCTTCCCTGCCCAATTCACGCATCATCTCATGAAATGTTGTGTGTTCTGTCCGGTTCCCCGGCACTGATATCTGTATACATATCCAACAGCCCTACTGTCTCTGTTGCTGGTCTGCCATAGCTAATACAACACTTATGTGATACAGACTTTGCATCTTCAGCCTGGTCGTCAAACGTCACACTCATTCTGGCTGCTCCAAGCTCTAGTTCGTTATCCAAATGCCTCAAAATCTCATCAATCATCTTTTCATCATTTTCCATAACAAACCTCCATTCCGCTGCACATGCAGATTTCGATTTTAAATGATAACCGTTTCGCCATACCCAATTACCGACCAATGTTTGTAAGCGCCTGATCAATATCTGTAATCATATCAATCACTGCCTGCCTAGAGGCGTCCGCAAAGTTAAGAGCGCCAAATTGGCTATATTTATCATTTTGATACGCTGCAATAATTCCCCGTGAAGAATTCACAATCGCCCCAAGCCGATTATCGTCGAAGAAATGAACCAAATCTTTTCCGGAAGCGCCCTGCGCACCATAACCCGGCACCAGAATAAATGATTTTGGCATCATTTTTCGCAGTACTTTGCCCTGTTCAGGATATGTAGCGCCCACTACTGCCCCTACAGAACTATAGCCCTTGCTACCCATAAGCTGATCGCCCCAAGCTGCAACTTTCTCACCTACAATTTCATAAAGCGGCCTGTCTGCAAAAGCTATCCCGCCTGCATCTGCAGATGTTCCAGCCGAAATTCCTTCTTTGATTAAGCGGTCCTGAAATTCCCCGCTGCTTGGATTGGACGTCTTTACAAGCACAAATATTCCTTTTTTCTCTTCCTTGCATACATCGATAAATGGCTGTACGCCATCTGAGCCAAGATAGGGATTGACCGTCGCAAAATCTTCATCAAATCCTGCACACATACTGTTGCCAACCTGCACTTTTCCCAAATGCGCTGCTGCATATGCAAGTGAAGTCGAACCTATGTCCCCACGCTTAACATCGCCTATCACAACCAAGTCTTTCTCCTTGCAATAGTCTATTGTCTTTTTAAATACAGTCAGTCCTGGTATCCCAAACTGTTCATACATTGCAATCTGTGGCTTCACAGCCGGAATCAAATCATACGTCTTATCAATTATTTCCCGATTGTATAACCAGATCGCTTCCGCTGCGCCTTCCAGTGTTTCTCCCTTTTCTTCAAAAGCTGCTTTCTTGATATGTTCTGGCACAAATTTCATCATAGGATCAAGTCCTACAACAATTGGCGCCCCTGTTTTTTGTATTTTTTCTATTAGTTTGTCAATCATGATATTTGCCCCCACGCAATGTTCCCAGAGTTTAAAAACTCTGCGTACTTTCTTATATTTGATACATTCACATACTTTTGTTCTGACTGTCCTGATACAATCACCAGCGTCGGAGCCTGCATCACTCCATACTGGACTGCAAGATCCATATTTTCTTCCGCATCTACAATAGTATAATCTACATTCTTAAGATACTCCTTCGCCAGTCTGCAGTTTGGACAGGTTTTGGTCGTAAATAAATAGATATTTTTGGCACGTCCAGCAATTGGAACGGACTTTGTATCAGCGTTTTTTAACTTTTTGCCGGTTGTGTATACTGTATTTCCCATCTTGTACTCTGTCCGGTTTGCATACTCCTGAAGCTTCCCGTCATTCCAATTCTGCACCGGCCGGTAATACCCTGTGATACGGCTGTATACCTCTGTCACATTCCCACATTTCGGGCATATTTTCTGTTCTCCCACAAGATACCCATGTTCTTTGCAAATCGAGTAGGTCGGTGACATTGTATAATATGGCAGCTTATAATTTTCTGCTATTGTGCGAACCAGATTGGCTGCCGCTTTCCAATCCGGAAGCTTCTCGCCCAAAAATGCGTGGAATACTGTTCCAGATGTATAAAGCGTCTGCAGCTCATCCTGAATATCCAGCGCATCAAAAATATCTGTTGTATAATCCACCGGCAAATGAGAAGAATTGGTATAATATGGTTTGTCTCCCTCATGCCCTGCTGTAATAATATCACTCCATTTTTCTTTGTCGTGCTTTGCCAGTCTGTAAGTCGTGCTCTCCGCAGGGGTTGCCTCAAGATTATATAAATCACCATACTGCTCCTGATAATCAGACAAGCGCTCTCTCATGTGGACAAGCACCTCTTTGGTAAACTTTTGTGTCTTGCCCTGTGAAAGGTCCGCCCTGAGCCATTTCGCATTTAGCCCAGCCTCATTCATTCCAATCAATCCGATTGTCGAAAAATGGCTGTCAAACTTTCCAAGATACCGCTTAGTATAAGGATATAATCCATCCTCCAGAAGCTTTGATATTACCGTTCTTTTTATCTTGAGTGATCGTGCACTCAGATCCATCATTGCATCAAGGCGCCTATAAAAATCCGCCTCGTCCTGTGCAAGATAGGCTATTCGCGGCATATTAATTGTAACAACGCCAATACTTCCTGTGCTTTCCCCAGATCCAAAGAAACCGCCTGTTTTTTTGCGAAGCTCTCTCAAGTCAAGACGCAGCCTGCAGCACATGCTGCGGACATCGGACGGCTCCATATCGGAATTAATATAGTTTGAAAAATATGGTGTTCCGTATTTTGCCGTCATCTCGAACAACAGTTTATTATTTTCACTTTCTGACCAGTCAAAATCACGTGTTATGGAATAAGTTGGTATTGGATACTGAAATCCTCTGCCGTTGGCATCCCCTTCTATCATTATCTCAATAAAAGCCTTGTTTACCATATCCATTTCTGCCTTGCAGTCCTTGTAGCAAAAATCCTGTTCTTTGCCACCGACTATGGCTGGAAGATTTGCAAGGTCTTCTGGTACAGTCCAGTCAAGTGTAATATTGCTAAACGGCGCTTGCGTCCCCCATCGGCTTGGGGTATTTACGCCATAGATAAATGCTTCAATACATTTCTTCACTTCCTGGTAAGAAAGATTATCCACCTTTACAAAAGGTGCAAGATAGGTATCAAACGACGAAAACGCCTGTGCACCTGCCCACTCATTCTGCATAATACCTAGAAAATTAACCATTTGATTACAAAGCACTGACAAATGTTTTGCTGGCGCCGAAGTAATCTTGCCTGTAATTCCACCAAGCCCCTCCTGAATAAGCTGTTTTAGCGACCAGCCTGCACAATATCCTGTAAGCATACAAAGATCATGAATATGAATATCTGCATTTCTGTGCGCATCTGCAATCTCCTCATCGTATAGTTCAGACAGCCAGTAATTTGCAGTGACTGCGCCGGAATTTGACAAGATCAGCCCTCCAACCGAATATGTGACCGTAGAATTTTCTTTGACTCTCCAATCCTCCACCTTTACATATTTGTCTACCACTTCTTTGTAGTCAAGCATTGTCGATTTTGCTTCTTCCATCTGTTTCTGATTCAGCATTTACCTTACCCCTTCCATGTTATCATTGAATCAATGATAACAGACAAAAAAACGTAAGTCAATCGAACATAACGCAATATGGTGTGTTCCTTATTTCAAAAATACAATATCTAGTGTTATCTAGTTTTCAAAAAATCGTTTTCTTTCTTTGCTTTAGCGTCGTCAGGATAGGTCTGAAGATATTCCTGTATCATTGTTTTTGCTTGTGAAAAGTTTCCAATATATTCATTGGCAACAATCAAATTAAAATTCAGTTCTTGTAGATAATCGGAATCCCCCATCGCAACTCCGCTCTCAAAAGCCTTGATTGCCTCGTCGTATTTCTGCTGGTTCATCAAACAGATACCAAGACTATTATACAGGGCAGCATCTGGATCATTTTTATCCAAATATGTCTGATATACTCCTGCTGCATAGTTCAAGTTGCCAAGCTTCTCATACGTTTGTCCTAAAATCATTGAAAGCTTTGGGTCATTGCCATTGATAAAGGCATCAAGGTAAATTCGGGCATTTTCATAGTCTTCAAGATAATAGTACATAACACCCTTTTCTCCCTCTTTGAGGTTCTTGTCCTTTTTCTGCATAAATTCCTGCAAATATGTTTTGCCTTGTTCTCCAAACCCAGCTTCTTTCATCTCCACATATGCATCTGTCACAAGCTGCAGATTATTGGGATCTAGCGCAAACGCTTTCTCAAAATCCAAAACAGCGTCCTCATAGCGGTTCTGGTGCAGTCTGGCGCAGCCACGCAGATAATAGGCATCCTTTTCTTTTTTCTTGAGCGAGGTTATCGCTGAATAGATCTCCTCTGCCTGTGCGTATTTTCCCTGTTTCATATACGCAGACGCAAGATAATAGTTGATATCGTACTCCAAATCTGTAAGGCTGCTTCCCGCACTCTCCAATGCTTTTAGTAATGATGTCTCTGCCTCCGCATAATTGCCAAGCCCCATATAAGCAAGCCCTTGTCCCCGATAGCATAGCTCCAAATCCTCACCATTCAAAAGCGCTTTGTCAAAACTCTCCATCGCGCTCTCAAAATCGTACTGCTCCACAAATTCCATGCCCTCTTGCAAATTTGTGTTTTCTTCCTTTTTTGCGCAGCCGCTCAACATAAGCGCTGTGCAAAATAAAAACATCCCCATCCAGACTGCCTGCTGTATGACATATTTGATATGATACGCTTTGGTACGAAATTTTCTCATATTACACAATATTTTTTTCACATCCCCACACATGAATAGTTTGTACAGACGTTTCATTTTCCACGAACTCAAAGAATCTTCACTGATATCATTCAAAAGTTTTTTGACTGTTTCATTCTGAAACACTTTTTTGTAAATCTCCTCTAACGGTTCCTTTTTTCCCTGAAACTCTTTTGTAAACAGACTTAAAAATTCAACAAATACTGACAAATGATAAACTTGCATATTCTTTTTCAGATTTGCATCCTCAAAATGTCTGATTGTATCTACATTGTATTCATATATCGTTTTGATAAAGGCAAGTCCATTTTGAACGCCATTCTCCGATATCGCGGCGCCCTCCCTTTGCAGATGATAGAGTATCATTGCCTTTGACATCACAAAACTAGCACAATAACTAAAATACTCTGCCACAAACAAAAAATCCCACTCCAGATGTTCTGTCTGGAATGTAATATGATTCAGTTTTACAATATCACTTCGAAAAAGTTTCCCCCAGCAGGCATAAAATACACAGTCTGCATACATCAGCCGTCTGGCTTCCTGCATATCAGAGGACACCACTTCAGATATTGGAAGCATCTTTGCCTTAAGCTTTCCATTTTCATATCCTGAAATATAACTAAACGCGACAAAATCGGCGTACTCTTCCTGTATCGCCGCTTCAATCTGTTCCCATGCATCCTCACAAAATCTGTCCTCTGCTGCAAGGAACATGATATATCGTCCTTTTGATTCCTCAATACCTGTGTTTTTTGCAGCAGAAAGTCCGTCGCTTTCCCTTGTGACAAGCTTGATGCGGTGGTCTCTTTGCATATATCGATTTACAATTGCAGCAGTTTCGTCCTTGCTGCCATAACTCACTACAATACATTCCATAGCGAGTGTATCTTTTGGGCATCTTGTGACACTTCTAAGACATGCTGCAATATAATTTTGCACATTACAGGCAGGAATTATGATACTTAAATCCATTCTCTGTTCCTCATTGCTGTAAAATTTTGAGCATACAAATCATCTATGCCAGAGCAGTTTCCTGCATTTAGATTGACAATATCCGATTTCAGTCTACGCTCAATAAAAGTATATCATTCCTTCTGTAATGATGTAAACACTTAATTTCTAGCCCGCAGCTTTGACGCTTCAATTTTTATTTATACTATTACTATAACAATCATTAATTAATATTTTTTCAGGTCAGTCACCAGAACTATGCATTAAGAATTAATCATGTAAAGTATTTTTTATTGTTTCATATATCATTTGATTCGCAGCATTGAATTCCACACGGTTCCATCCGTTGTCTGTAAGCAAGGAGATTCTCTCAAGCCTGGAATTTTGTTTAAATTCTTCCCAATTATCTTCGTTTAACCCACTCTGATAAGACTCCCACTGTTCTCTGTAATACTCCTGCTCTTCCACTGGAATCAGATCCCCTATACTTCCAGTTCCCCAATTCGTCACGCTTCCAGGTTCTTTTGTCTCATAAGCCGATAAACTTTCTAAAGCTGAATAAAGATAATAAAAGTTCATATCTGGATCAGGTTTACCATATACTTTCTGAATCTCCTCCGACACATGTTCCATATCCGCATCCGTGGGATAACTGACAAGCACCTGGACTAATTCATATGCCCCCTCATCTCCAAAATCATAGAATTGAAAATTGATGGATTCCGTCTTCTCTCCAAATAGCTCATATCCCTTTATGTATATTACATCCTCCCTTTCGAAGTCAACCAGATCCTCTTCTGTGAGATTCCATGCCTTCATGACTTCATCCCTACTCATATCCCATGTTGTCTTCGGAAATTCCAGATTATCATTTACTTTATTTGAAGCGCAGGAACATAGCAGTATGACTATTAAAAATGGTATAATACTAATTTTTTTCATGTCTTTCCCCCTATTTTACTCAGTGTTTTATTTCCATAATTTTATAACAGCCATAGCTTAAGCATATTATGCATCATATATCCGCATTGACACCTTCTGCTTGCCATGGATTCGCATTATATAAGATATATTTGACTACATTTTTGTAGTCAAATATATCTTATCACTTTTGTCATATTTTGTCAAATATTATTTCTGGAAATTTACCAAATCATTTTGAGTATTGGAATTTAGATATAAGTATAATACAAACTAATGCGGACATGCATTAAATTTAAATACAGCCAATTCATCCCCTTTCTCCGTATTTCCACATTTACTGCATCTTTGAGCGGAGTATTGAGTTATCGTACAACTCCCATTAGCATTTTCTTGTGTTCAGTAACTGTACCGGAAACATATTCATGGTTACAGCTTCCATAGACAGACGCTCCCGTATCATCTTTTACCTGATAGATATTGCCATACTCATCAATAAACTGTTTTTCATATCTAATTTCCATACTTACATACTCATATGCAATATCTTTTTTCCGCTCTTCCTCACCCGCACCTTTCGTGATAAACATACCTGGATTATTGATAAATCCCTCGGCCGCTTCAGCAGACTCCCATTCACCGCTCACAGTATGGATCTCTGGATAGGCAAATACCGTAATGGAATTTGCCATCATAACCAAAACCGCCGTGATAATCACAGGCGTAGCGGGCTACGTCAAGATTATCTGATGCTGCAGATGGACATTTAGACAAGTCAAATTGATGAGTTATTTATTGACAGTTCCTTAGTACTTATTCAAAATATTCATTAAGGTTTCCGCCTCGTTTTCATCAATGGCATTCTTCTTTGCAAAAGCCGCTACAAAGTTACTCAGCTTTCCACCATACATAGAATCAATTGACTCTTTCATCTGCATGAGATGATATTCTTCCTTATTGTATACAGCTTTTACCATTCTGTTTTCTCTTTCTACCAATCCCTTTTTCTCCAGTCTTTCCAAAAAGGTATTGAGGGTCTGCCTTTTCCATGATTTTCCCTCCTCCGCAAAAAGAGCGAGCAGCGCGGACTGCTTAATACTTTCCGTCTGCTCCCATAGCTTTTCCATTACTTCGCTTTCAGCATCTGACATATAATAATTTCTTACCTCTTTATTCTCTTTTTCCATTTTTTCATCTCCTTTTATTTTCGACTATATGTTTGTAGTCATTTTAAGTATACACTTTTTTATTCCCATAGTCAACAAAACATTCCATTGTATTCAGCATTACTGTTCATTTTTTAGGTAGTATGACTTTACCTGAGATATTAAAAAAAAAATAAGGAACACCTGTTTTTATGCTATAATTAATTCTTAAGGAAAGTATCAGATTCAGAGTAACAAAAAAACAGCTTATACAAAAGATAAACTGCTCTGAATATGATTTTTTCCAATTGTACCAAGATAAACTGTGCAGGAGGAAACTTCGATATGAATAATGCGTATGAAAATGAGAAATTTTTTGCAGAATATGCAAAAATGCCCCGCAGCAGAGACGGTTTGTGCGCTGCTGGAGAATGGCACCAGCTAAAGCCCCTATTTCCTTCGCTTCAGGGGAAAACGGTTCTTGATTTAGGGTGCGGCTATGGCTGGCATTGTAAATTTGCTGCAGAACAAGGAGCTGTACAAATATTAGGGCTTGATTTAAGCCAGAAAATGATTGAAGAAGCTAAAAAGCGTAATATAGAAAACACAATTGAATATCGTGTCTGCGAAATAGAGAACTATGCATATCCGGAAAATACGTGGGACTGTGTTGTTTCCAACCTAGCTTTGCACTATTTCAACATTTTTTTCTATCTTTCGCAGTATTGCCGTGGCACATGATGATTGATGCATCGAATCAGTGACAGGGCTATAGCAGAGTTGCATTGGAGCAGGTGCTTGATATTGCGGGAAGATTTTTTACCTGATGCATACGCAGCATATAACGAATATCATTTTGCACACAATCGAAGGCTGCCGCATAAAGAAAAGGATATATAATGCTTATTGCGACAGCCTTCGTTGAATTCGGGCATTACCCATGCCTTCCCACGGTCATATTTATTATATTCACAAACAAGTGATTGTTCCTACAAGGATAATACCAGCGTGCTCAATCTGTAAAAACTTTATTACTCTTCTTTGCTAAATTTTTTGGCACATACAAAAATCACTATGGCAGTAGCAATGAGAAATCCTGCAAACATCACAGACGGATTGGCTACCCACTTCCAAAAATGAAAATGCCCAATGAAATATGCTGCGAAGAATATTAAATATACGGCAAGTGAATACATAACACACCAAAAAATCCGCTTTTGTTTTTTCTCACGAACAAACATCAGTTGCTGCTGCTTTTCCAGCATTTCAGTCTTCACAGATAAATCATCTATTTCTGAAGACTTTAATAGATAATCTGTTGTTACATTAAAAATCGCACTCAATGCCACTATCTTATCCAACTCTGGCGTTGCCTGCCCGCTTTCCCATTTCGAGATAGACTGTCTTGAAACATCAAGCTTTTCAGCAAGCTGCTCTTGTGTTAATTCATTCGCTTTTCGCAATGTCAATAATTTTTCGGAAAAATTCATATACTTTGTCCTCCTTGTTAAATAATGTATATCAATCATACCCAAAATGTTATTTACATTCCATATAGCGTTTTATACATCTGCGCAACCAGTGGTAGCAATCCAATATCAAATGAAAGAATGATGATATTTCACTCATTGCTTCCTCTCTCATTTCGTTTTTTATCATGCTGTCAGCTCTTGTTCGGATATATTTCTTTTGTCATAATAAATAATTATTTTCCTTGTCGGCTATCTGCAAAGATGCAAGCGTATAGGTTGCATATCCCTCTACAACAAGTGGTTCTAATTTACACAAAGCATCAGCCTCCTCATAACTTTGTGTCTTAAAAATAACCATACCTGCAACGCCTGGACACCCCTTCAGCGGACCGCAAAGTTCTAATTTTCCGTCAGCATCTAGTTTTCTCAAGTTCTCTACATGTCTCGTTATCACAGCTTTCGTCACTTTGTTATAAGTTTTTCCCTTTTTGATTGTCATTACATATAACCATTTTTCCATACAAATCCTCCCTGTCAGATCAGATTCCTGTGATCAAGGCATATTTGATGCCCTGACTCAATACTCATATACAATAAAGAAGCAAGCAACTGAAAACAAGAGATACACCACACTATTTTACACTTTCCTTTAGGTAAGTATATAACTTTATTGCAAATATCTCACTTATAGGTTCTTACTTGATTTTATTATAATTTTTGCTAAAATTATAATATCAAAAACAGAGAAAGTCAATCTCGCAGAATCAGGAGGATATATTTTATGAGCAAAAAAATAGTTGTAATAACGGGCAGCCCCCGAAAAAACGGGAATAGTTTTGCCATGACAGACGCTTTCATCAAGGCAGCCGAAGCAAAGGGGCACACAATCACACGGTTTGACGCTGCATTAAGAAAAGTGGGCGGCTGCCGGGCATGTGAAACCTGTTTTTCCACTGGAAAAGCCTGTACTTTTGATGATGATTTCAACACGATTGCACCAGCAATTCTTGAAGCGGACGTTATCGTATTTACCATGCCTGTATACTGGTTTACTATCCCGGCGCAGATCAAAGGTGTCATTGACCGTATCTTTTCTATGGTTGTAGGTAACAAGGATATTGCAGGAAAGGAATGCGCGCTGATTACCTGTTGTGAAGAAAATGATATGTCCGTCATGGACGGCGTTCGTATTCCTATTGAACGTATGGCGGCGTATAATAAATGGAAAATGATAGGCGAGGTTTTAATTCCCGGCGTATTAAATGTTGGCGATATAGACAAAACTGAGGGCTGCAAAAAAGCGGCTGATTTAGCCAATGCAATTTAGGAAAATCAATTCAGTTAAAACACCGACCTTGTGGTTTCCAAATTCTTCAGACAGAACACTACCGCCACCGCCGACAAGATGATGAAAGTGCTGGAAGCCAAAAGCGCAGCCAGATGCAAGCCCCTTTTACCACCTAAGCCATGATATGAGAAAGCGGTCATGCCGGAGAGCGTGACCGCAGAATGGTTTATCGTTTTTGATACACTAATCCTATTATTCCGATATATTTCATTTACTTTTCAAATACTTTACTACAAACCAATTTATCAGCCAAACTTTTTTCTAGCTTATTCTCGCATTTATCTACTGTCTTTAAATACAACAGATATATGTATTCCATATTAACACTTTCCCTCAAATCACTATATTGATTTCCTATCGCTGAGATTGTCTCATAAACAGAGGCTCCATCACTGTAAAAATAGTTCTTTTTTAATTGTTTTGTTTTCTCTGGTCCTACTTTTATCTTAAACCTTTCATATGCTTCTTTGTGCCTATTTCTTACTATCTCTTCTATTCGATTTATTTGCTCGTCAAAATGATAGGCTACAATCGATTGCCTGTTATCAAATTCCAAAATGAGTTGCCTTGCATCTTCTATATAATTATAATCCTCAGTATTATCATCCACATCATATGAAAAAAAGGCAACCATAAGAAGATAAAAAATAAATGCAACATCATAAGCCATTATATTTTTTATTCCCTGATGCGACATCCAATTTCGTACAATTTTAAGAACTGCTGCTTCTGCAATCATAGTACTTTGCGAGCTCTTTTGGGATTTTATTTCATCACAAAGACTGACACACTCTCTGATTATTCTAACATACAAAGACGTATTATTTTCTGTCCACACATTTGCTGGAAACAATTCTACAATTTCAGATAACATATTTTTTACATCCACAGTCTTATCATGATTATTTTCGAATATTTTATTATAGGACATCTTTTCTCTGCAATCCGAGCAGTCAAGCAGCCTTTCAATATGCATACATATTGGTAAAATCGATGCTCTTAATTGATAATACTCAACTTTTAGAACCTCCTCAACCCAAATCTTAAACTTCCATGAAATATCAGATTTATAAGCTCCCCCAGGTTTTTCAAAAGCAATCGGAACCTTTAAACCAACCTTTTCAAATTCCTTTCTAACACTGTTATATTTTAAATCATCATTTTCCCGATCTCTATTTTTTTTGAGTACAGCTCTTATTTGATTTTCAGCATCATCAATCTGATTTTCTAATCTATCCAAATCCTCCCAATCAATACTATCCTTTTCAGGAATTGGGAACCGTGCGTTCGCCTCTTCCTCATCGAAATTCATCTCTTTCATATACAATTCAAAAAGACTTTCATTTAACATTGAAAACTCTTCCTTATCCAGCTCTTCTAGCTGTACATATTTTGCCTTGGAAAGATACTCTCTCATATTATTAATGTCAACTAACTTATCTGATATATCATCTACATTGGCCGATACAAAAGCAATTCTGTTATGATTATAATTATATTTATGAAGCAGTGCTAAATATAGCAAAACTCCTGACGAGGCTGTATTCGCATCCCCTTTTATCTGATATGTATAATAATCATATTTATCTTTTGTCAAAAATGATGAAAAATACTTATCATATATTGTTATCTTATCCTGTTCCTTTTCACATACCTTAAAGCGGATATCAATTAATATTGCATCGAACAGCTTCCAGTTCGATGGCACATCTAAAAATTCCAATGCCTGTTCTAATGTGCCCAAATTAATATTCTTATTCTTTAACTGAAAGTACTCTTCAAGTTCTCTTTTGATTTCTGTCCGTCCGCTCTTTCCACCATCAAAATCTTCTATCCATAGATACCGCATCCTATCGTCCCTTTCTAATCAGGATTTTCTTGTTAATCCTGATTGTAATTTCAAATTTATCTTCTAATTTTGTATCTAAAGCTTTCACATTTGTACCATGATTTATATACTCCAATACTCTCTCCAACGTTGAAATCCCGCTTTTGCTTCCAGACAGAATATCTGTGCACTCATTTATTTCATATATGCACATTTCATCATCTGTACTTGAAAACTCAAGTATCATGCATTCTTCTCCATGAAGAAATACATTCGTAAAAATCTCTACTAATATTTCTTTGAACTGATTTAATGCAAAACTGTCGTCTTTAAACCTAACGCTGTTCCACTCATCTCCAACCTTTAAATTTATCACTATGAGATTATCATTGACCCATTCAATTATTTTCTCATTTCCATCAGATCCATTCAAAAACATCTCTGTATATTCTTCCCTGAGATCCTCCAAGGAACGCTTTTGTTTCCATTTTTCTCTGCATCTTTCAATGCTGCCGCTGTCGTCACTTTCCACCATTAAAATCTTAAATACAACAAGATCCAGGCTATCACAGATTACTTTTTGCAGTGAAATACAATTTTCCGCGTTTGAGCCTGATTTTGCTATTCCATTTTTAAATTCTCTGCTGACTTTACTTTCATCCTCAGATGTAATATATTGTAACAACTGAATTCCTCTTTGTAGAGTTCGTTCGCTATTATAGGCTTTCATCAATCTGTTTGCAATGATGCGATTGGAATTTCCTAATTCTTCCGCTATCTCCTTTACAATTTGAGGATATGAGATATGTTTCCAGCTATGCGCATAGTAATCCATCATTTCCTTTTTCTGTTTTATATTCCTTTTTACAATCCTGTTTTTTACATATTCATTATACTGTGACAAAAACAGAGATTTTTTTATTGGACCCTGAACCGTAAGGTGTAAGTATATCATTCTTAACCCCATATACATTTCAGAGAAAGAATATTCTTCCAAAATATCCCTACTATCCCCCCATTCCAAATCATCATCAGACTGTAAACAATGTATTTTTTCTGTCAAAAATGTCATATCAAAATTTTCATTAGCAATAGCAAACTGCTGTATACTATTTACAACTAAATGCAGCATTTCCAACATGCACTCTTGTGCAACTGCATTATCTCGATTCTCGAATGCACGTTCTAATTTTTGGGGCAGTTCTTTTCCAAAAAAATCTGCAACCGACCGCAATCCTAATTTTTCTAGAATTTCCCCGTATGCAAATCCTGGTTCTATACTATGACAAATTCCCAATTTGTCAAGCACTGAAAAATAGTATTTGGGTATATACTGCATAAGAATTTCTTTTGTAGATACAAAGTCCATATGCGGCAACAAATTTTCATCCATCGCATGATTAGAACTCTCCCTATACAGTTCGCCTTCACCAAGTAAATAGTTTTTCCATATTTCCGGAATGGTTTCATACAACTCCCACATTATTTCATACTTGTCCACATCTACTACTTCTTCATCTGCATTTTTTGCATCCTGACAATACGCAAAACACAGTTTGACAAATATGTATATTTTGGCGACTATAGATTCCTTGTTGATCTCTAAAATTTCTTTCCACGCGTCGTCATTCTGTGTCTTCACAATTCTATAGACCGCCTGCAAATACATATCTTTTGAATTTAGATTCTTAAAAATATCGTTTAGTCCATCATTTTCGTCTTTATTTCTTTCTTCCTCAAATCTGCCAGCCATCCCATATTTAATATAGAAATTCGCGTATATTGCCAAAACCAGCTCCTTTTCAGAACTATCTTTGGCTTCGCAAAGAATTTTTTCCACCATATGAATGCATTTTTTTCTGTCTTCTATCACTCTATTCATCGGAATGTTATCATTCATATAATCATCACAGGGTATTTCTTCGTCATTTACATTTTTCCAGGTAAAATCATCACCCAATTTATCAATTAAGCCATAAAAAAAATTCAATACTTTATTCATCTAGCTCTCCTTCTGGATTGTTGCAATCTTTTATCACTACCAAATCACGTTTGGAAAATCTTCCCTGATGTTTGCTGGTTATAATTCACGCTTCTTTTCAAATACTCCTGTGGTACAATCTAAGCTTGTAATATCATAAACTTCAATCCATTTATTTTTCATTTTTTACCTGCCTTTCTAAAAATACTACGCACCAGAACGTATTATCTCTATACGGCATCTGCAAAAAGCAGATGCCATGTAAAGTTAAACTAGCCTCAGTCACTTAATGCTGAAACGATGCTAAGCACACCTCCTATGATTTTACATGTAACCTTTGCAATTCTGATAATGCTCATCTTTGTTTTCTCCTATTCAAAAATCTCAATTACTGCAACAACAGCTTTGGCAATATTTTTTACTACATTCAAAATTTCATTTATTTCCATATTTTCCCCTCTCTACTTACATAATTTCGAGCCTTGCAAAATTTTTACAACTGCCATAAAAATTTAAACTGTCTCCAAAAAATCTACTACTCTGAAAACAGACCCGCAATACATCCTATCGCTCCTCCAATCGTTGCACCTAAACCTGCTGTGATTGGACCTCCTAATGCACCAATTGCAGCTCCAATACTTCCACCAGCTGCAGCTCCTGTCGCGCCACCTGTCAATACCTCTCCACACTTATCCTTAAAATCTGACATCGCAATATCCTCCTTTAATTTGAAAATTAACAGTTACATAATTGTATTAATCTTCATTTCAGAATTTAGTGTTCGATGCCCAATAACAATTTAATGCCTTTTACTAGCGCTGCTGAGTAATTCACCTTATTTTCTTTTGCAAGAATATCAAGCCATTGAGGAATTGTCACATTCTTTTTCACATATATTTCCTTGGCTGCATTTCTGAAGTATGGCATCCAAATATGAATATAGATAACATCTGTCTCATTTTCTGTCGGAATCGGAAGTGCCTGATTACGACTTTCATAATCAAGTATTTCTAATGCCAAGAACTCCTGTGCAGACTGAATCACATCTTCTTTTGTTCCCTCTATCAAGCTCATGTTTGGAAAATCTAAAAATGTGATCTGGCAGAAATCATTCTCACATTTTATTCTTGCTGGATATACATAATTTTCTTTCACTGTTTTCACCTCAAGGAAGATTATAATCTGTGTTATTTGCTTACAATACAGATTATAATCTTCCTTATAAAATTTGTCAACTGTTTTTTGAATACCATATTGATTTTTATTCTTCCTCAGAATATAATTATTTTAAACGAAATGTGCAATTATAATGGTTTATTGTCATGTTATCAGACACTATTAACTGTTTCCGCAAGGAGGTTGCATATGACATTTCGTGAAATCGAATGTATCTTGAAAGCCAATAACTGGATATTGATTAGGATAACAGGTTCTCATTACCAGTACCGAAAGGCAGGTATCCCTAATGCTGTTGTAGTACCAAATCATAACGGAAAAGATATCACTATTGGCGTGATAAAAGATCTCGAAAAAAAGACAGGCTTAACTCTTCGGAATTAAGCCCGTTTTTTATTTCCACCATCATCCCCGATACCGGATTCGTTCTACCAGAGATTCCTTCTTGATATTTCTGCTCAAAATAAAGGATAATAATAACTGTAATATTCCTAGGGCAAGCAGCATTGCCAATACTTCTACAATCGGAAAATGATACGTATTTAGTCCAACAAATGCCTGTGACTTGCAATACCGAAAGAATGCATATCCTAAGGGACTACCTACAGCAAGCGATACCACCGCGGTTCCCACACTAAGCAGAATTCCTTCTAGCTGAAGGCTCCTGTCAAGCTGTGTATTGGTCATTCCGACTGCCTGAAGTACACCAAACTCATGTTTCCTTGTAACAATACTTATAATCATTGTATTTGCCATATTCATAAAACTAATAAATGCGATAATTATACAAAACAAATAAGCAGGCATCTTCAATATACGCATAGCATATTCTGCAATCTTGAGCTGATTTTGATAACTGTCCATCTCCACATGCTCCACTTCCTCCAGCAATTTCTCCAACGCAATTCCAACTGTTTCCACATCCTTTTTGTCACAGTCAATCCACAAATTATAATTGGTAACCCCTTTCCAACCCATTTTTTCATAGGTATCCTTTGTCATTGCCATACTCGCATCAAAATATCCAAAACTGGAAATCATTTGTGGATTCCACGTTTTTTTGTCCACTCCATCATAAAGTGAAAAATGATAGGTTTCTCCCAATGCAAACCTACTGTCTTCCATTTCGCCAATCCAACCAAAACAGACCGCATCAAGCGCGCTCATCTGGTCATAATCTAATCCATCCACTTCATCTTTTTTTACTTTGTTATCAAAATCTTCCCTGTCCAGCACTAAAATAGATTGAAGATTATCTGTTTCCTTCCCATTTACATCAAGCTGTACTGCATAGAGAATCTTTTGCGTGCGGATATCAGTTACTTCTGGTATGGCTTGAATCTTTTGTATCAATTCTTCATTTAAAGGGTTATTCTCCAAAATATGATTTAAGTTATTTTCCGGATATGCTTCATCTTTCATACGATAATTCAGCTCTATCTGAAACTGTCCATGCAAAATAACATCTCTTGCAGCATACTCTTCCTCCATATTTCCCATCCAGTTTGCAACCACAACAAACAGAACCCCTGACAGCCCCATTGACAAAATTGTTGAAAATGTACGTTTTCTGTGACTTGCAAGATTGGCAAATGTGAGTGAAACTACATTTAAAGTATTTTTTCCTTTTCTTCGCCCTGCTTTTTTTCCGCTCTCTTGATATCGTATTGCTTCCACTGGAGAAATCGACGCCACTACACGCATTGGCTTTTTTAATGCAATCCACACTGTCAAAAATGCAAGCGCCGCGACAAGTATCAAGATAGGTACACTCACCACGGATATCTGTATTTGCTCAAATGAAATGTCATTCTTCATCAAATCTCGTATGATATACATTAACGCCGCCTGCGCAACACCAATACCACCAATTAGCCCAATGGGTACACCAATACACGCTAAATACATGCCTTCTCTGAAAATAATCTGTTTCATCTGCTTTCTTGTTGCACCAATTGCCTTTAATTTTCCATATTCTTGTATTTTGTGTATTACACCCACCTGAAAAATATTATAAATAACAATTACTGAAAAGATTATCACAACTACGCAAACCATTGCACAGATTATCACTGTCTCCGTTTCTGGGTTCAGTTTCCAGCTTAAATATTTATTATTAATGATGACGTCTTTCTCATCAATACCACAACTAACGGCAAGCTCTTTCATCACATCTTCTGCATTGGTCATTGTAAGATTAATGCTTTCATCAAGACGAAACAGCACCCAATACTTTCTGTCTGCCTCTAAAACACTTTTCTCAAAATGCTTTTGCGAAGTGTAAGCCACCATAGAGTTTGTTTCTATCTCTTCTGACTGTTTCATCAATCCACATATTACAAATTCTTCAGAAGCATAGGCTGATTTCAGATTGGTGCGAAAATAAATCGTCACGCTGTCGCCAATCTTAGGCTCTTGCAATCCTAATTGTTTAAAAAAATTTGGTGCTGCTGCAATCTCATTTTCTGCTTCCGGATAATGTCCCTCAATAAAATAATTGTCTGTATACAACATCTCTCTTGCTTTTTTATCCCTCCATTGCAAAACCAAATCTTTTTTATTGTCCACCTCTGCATAATTTGCATATTTTCCAATATCACAAAATGCTGCATGGCGCATCATTTCCTCAATATTCTGTTGCGTAATATTTCTGTATCTTCCATAAAAATCTCCATAAAACCGCGCTGCATTTGCTTCCTGCATTTTAATAAGTCCATATCCTGCCCCAGAAACTGCTGCCAAAAGCAACGTTGTCAACAGGATAGATAGCACAATTAAAATACTTTTTGTTTTGTCCATTTTTACATTTGCTTTTGCCAAATCTGTTATTGTACTCATCAGCGCATCTCCCCTGCCTTTCCATCTTCCATCACAATCATTCGATCGGATAACTGTGCGATATCCTCATCATGCGTGATCATTACCAAAGTCTGTCCATACTTCTGTGCAGACATCTTAAGCAGTCCCACGACTTCATCGCTTGTTTTGGAGTCCAGGTTTCCTGTCGGCTCATCTGCAAATACAATATCTGGTCTTGATGCCAGTGCCCTTGCGATTGCCACGCGCTGCTGCTGCCCACCTGATAAAGTATTCGGAAGATTGTGAATTTTGTTGTTCAATCCCAAGGTTTCTACAATATCTTTGACAAACGCTTCATCTACCTTTCTTTTATCCAGCCCTATCGGAAGTACGATATTCTCCCACACATTGATAGAGGAAACCAAATTGAATGCCTGAAAAACAAAACCCATCTTTCTCCTGCGGAAAATCGCAAGTGCATTCTCTTTTAGCGAAAAGATATCCACATCTCCCACATATACTTTTCCGCTTGTTGGATAATCCAACCCGCCCAACATATGTAACAGCGTGCTTTTGCCAGAACCAGACTTCCCTACAACTGCAACAAACTCTCCTTTTTCAATGGCAATATTATTGTCATGTACTGCTCTTACCTCATTTTCGCCAAAACCATAATATTTGCATAAGTGCTCTGTTCTCAATATAATCTCCATTTAAACCTCCTTATTTTACAGCGTATTTTTCAAATACGCTCTAGTCTTGCTTCAACGCAAACCAAAGTTGTTACTATTATTTCACAGTTATCTTTCAGTTCCCTTTCAAAACAAGCAAAAAAGCCTTACAATTTTGTAAGACTTCAGACTGTAGATAAATTCCCTCCTGGCAATCGGGGCCTATCTTCTTATATCAATCACCGAAACAGACACAGATTTTCCTTAAGCATACTTTATTTGTCCCTTTTCGCTGCTTCTTTTTAGCTTATTCCTTCAAATATGGAAACTGGAATATAAAACAACTCCCACTTCCCTTGTGACGGGATGAGGATACCGCAAGCGTTCCCCCATGCCTGACAGTGATTTCCCGTGCTAAATAAAGCCCCACACCAGAGCCAGGCGTTTTTTGTACTTTTGGAGCTTCCCCTCTGTAAAAGCGCTGAAATATCCTGTTCCATTCCTTTTTGGGGATTCCAATTCCCTCATCATCAAACTCAATCCGAAGATATACGGACATCTTGATCATGCGAATCACAATCTTCGTTTGGCAGTCACTATATTTCACTGCATTCTCCAAGATATTCAAAAATGCCTCACACAGCCATTTTTCATCATGAAAAACCTTTATCTGCTGCAGCGCATCCTCCGCCTCCAGCTCAATTTCAATCTCCCTTTCTTCCGCTTTGGGATAAATACGGTTTACTGCAAGCAGAAGGGTCTCAAAAAGATTTTTTTCCTCTTTTTTCAACGTTATCATTCCTGTTTCCATACGGGAAATGTTGACAAGTGCCGCTACCAATTCCTCAAGACGCACTATTTGAATGCTGCAGCGTTCCAAAAACTCTCTCTGTTCAGCAGCGCTCAAGTCGTCTGACTGCAAAATTTCAAAACTCGTTTTGAGCGCGGCGACCGGAGTCTTTAACTGATGGGAAATATCTGTAACAAGTACCTTTGTTTCCTCCCGCTCCATTTTGGTCTGAGCGCGAAACAAAGACAAACTATCGGATAGCGCAACAAGCTCTGTCAAAATATGACCTAATTCCCCGTCATGGATATCATACAACGTTCTTTTTTCTGGCCTGTTCTCCTCTTCGGCACCATTTATTCTCTCAAAATGCTCAAATGCACTATTTCGCAGCACACTTATCTGCCTTCCCAGCCAAAATAACTCTTCCTGCCGCTGCCTGTAATTTCTTCTTTTTTCTCCCAAAAGTAATCCGACGAAGCCTGCATAAAGCGCCAAAAGAATAACCACAGTCAGCTCCCAGGTATGATACAATGTTTTTTTATAATAACTTATAAATCCTGCGCCATACCCATACTGCTCTAGTTTCTGTTTGGACTCTTTAAAATCTGCCATTGATTGTCCCTTGAGCAATTCTGTCACGATATCAATAGAAAGCTTTCCCTCATTTTGCTGTTCCAGCATTACATATAGAATTTTCACCTTCTCTTCATAGCTGCGCCATTCAAAATACATCAGAACCCCAGCCGTCAAAACGACGACGGCCAATCCAACAATTGCAGCCGTATAATTCCTTTTCATAGGCTCCTCCCTGCTGTTACATATCCGAAGTTTTGCGCAGAATATATCCCATCCCTCTGACATTTTTGATATACTGCGGCCTTGCAGGGTCTTCCTCAATCTTTTCTCGCAGACGGCGAATCATCACTGCGATGGTATTTTCTTCTACACAGTCTCCCTCTGCATCAAACAGTTGTTCTATGATCTGATTTTTAGATAAAATTTGATTGGGGTGATCCAAAAATAACAACCATAACCGCCATTCTGTTTTGGTAAAAAATATTTCTTCTGTTTCCTTCCATGCTCGCATTTCATCACGATTCACCCGAATCCTACCAAACATTATTTCGCTGCTGAATGATTTTTGGGCACGCCCAAAATATGCCTGAACCTTTAATGTCAGCACCGACAAGGAAAAAGGCTTTGCCATATAGTCATCTGCTCCGGCACCATATCCCATCACAAAATCCATTTCACTGTCCAATGCAGTCAGGCAAAGAATGTAACTGTTATTATGCGCCTGCCGCACATCTTTTATAAAATCCAATCCATTTCCATCTGGCAAAGTCAAATCACAAATATACATCTGCGGCTGATGCTTTTTTAGCACTTGCCTTGCTTCCTCAATACTGACACATGCATATACCTGATAACCTGCCTTTTCCAGCGTAAAACATATTCCTCGATTTACACTTTGTTCGTCTTCCAATAACAATATCTCATTCATACTCTATTGCCAAATTGTTTTATTTTAAAATACTTGCATTATTTACAATGGATACTCCATACAAGAATAAAATATCAGCGTCTGCAAAGTCAACATACTCCCCTAGCAAAGACGAACTGATGTACCGCAAGTCCACCAGTACAATCTCACTGTATGCCTCCAAAAACAACGGGACTAGGCTGCTGGTATAAGAATCTCTGAAAATAATCAGTTTCTTGTCAGAAGCGGCATTTGGGCTTTTGATTCTCTGCAGTGATGCCGCCCCGCCCACATACGCATCATACTTATCAAGACGCAGGGTTCCTTCAGGCACATCTAACTGATAGATCGGTTCTAATAGAGCTCCCTCCTCCTCTGGCAGAATCACAGTCCCATTCCGCATATTTTTCTCCAGATTCCACACAGACGCTGCATGTATGGTTTCATTCGTCAAATAAGAAATCGTATCTGGAGCCATCGGAAGCGCCGCCTGGCCATAATACACTCCGTAAAAATCATTGATTTTATTGATTTCAAAATTGTTTTCCTGCAAATTCAGATATTCCTTAACGCCCAAGGCATCTGCAATACAGGCGGCTGTATCAAAAAGATTTTCTTGTTTCCAATGCGTATCTGTATGATAATAATCATCAATCTCCAAACTCGAAAAAATATCGATATATTGAAATTCTCCATCTTGTTTACCAAGTTCTTCATGCAGGCTGCTCACCATCAAATTATAATCTATCGAAGGATAACCATTCACCGCGGCAAGAAAATAATTCTTATCTGGTATCATGGCATACCAGGTATTTTGTCCCGCAAAATACTGCTGTTTCAGCGTAGTCATTTTCTGCGCCAAACGCTTGATAGATGCTTCATTTAACGGATACTCAAGTTTTGATGCATGCCCATTGACAACATAAATTCCATTGTTTTCCTTCTGCCTCAAAACATCATATGCAAAATATGCTTTGATACGTCTTAATTTCTCCCGAAACGGAAAGTGGTCCAACAAGTACGCTTCTGTATCCTCCATAAAGGATTTATCAAGCAAACTTTCTATTGTAAGCACTGGTCTTGCGGCAAGTTTTCTGCGTTCTGACTCCGAAACTGTTTTTTTGGGATAAAGCATAATCATTATCATAATGCCTAACATAAAAAGGACAAAACTATAAATGGTAATTTCCTGTTTCCATCTTTTATTTTTCATTGTCTTGTGTCACCTCCCGCTCTGATTTTCAGCAATCTTAAAATCGAAAATATAGAAATGGATTAAACGATCCATCTATCAGGTATGCTGTACACAGAATCAAAAGTACTACTGCAAATCCCCCTCTAAAAAGATGCAGTGCAATTGCTCCAAGTTTATGTCCTCTAAGCATATTTTGAATCTTTTCCCACAGCAGCAGTGGAATAGGCGTCGAACCAATAACGCCTATGCATAAGATACCCATACTATTTCGCAGCAAATAACTGCAAGTCATTCGCTGCATGGCATCTGCTTGTGCTGCGATATGGCTGCCGCAGTTTGCAAGTGCCTGGATATCAGAAACCATCTCTGGTATTTTCTCATCATGAAATACCAAAAAACTTACAAGAACTACAAGAACTACATAGATATGCTGCAAAATTTTTATCAAAAACTGCATAGAATGATTCTTTTTTCCGATAAACAGCCTTCTGCAAGCTTTTTCTGCCACCAGAAGCACTGCAAACATAAGCCCCCACAATATAAAGTTCCAGCCTGCTCCATGCCACAAACCAGTAAAAAGCCACACCACAAAAATATTGATAATCCACCGAAACAGACGCACTCGATTTCCGCCCATCGGGATATAAACATAATCGCGAAACCATGCTCCTAATGTGATATGCCATCTTCTCCAGAATTCACTGACACTCTTTGATATAAAAGGATATTTGAAATTTTCAGGAAAATGAAAACCAAAAATGCTTCCCAAACCTATTGCCATATCGGAATATCCCGAAAAATCAAAATAAATCTGCAAGGACACTGCAAGCGCATACGCCCAAGAAAGCGCAAGCCCCCGCACTTCTAGTTCTGCTACTTTTGAGACAAACTCCCCAATCACATTTGCAATCAGTACTTTTTTGCCCAAACCAACCGCAAAACGAACAACACCCTTTTCAAATTTCACATAGATGTCCGAAAAACTGCTTCCATTTACCAATGTTTGTTCGATCTCACTGTATCGAACAATCGGTCCTGCCACAAGCTGCGGAAATAATGTCACATATGCCGCATATGTAACAAAATTTTTCTGCCTTTTGACCCGTTTGTGGTATACATCAATACAATAGCTGGCAATCTGGAAGGTGTAGAATGATATCCCTATTGGAAGCAGAATTGTTTTGGTTTTGATGCCAAACAGTGTTTCCATAAAAAAGCTGAAATACTTAAAATAAAACAATGCAGCAAATGGAAAAAGAACAGACAGAATATAAAATATCCTGCCTGCTCTGTTTTCTCGGAAATTGTCCATAAGCCAAACAAGCAGAAAAGACGCTGTTATCTGTGCAATCATCAAAAGCACATAGATAGGTTCTCCCCACGCATAAAAGATGATGGACATTATAAGCAGCACAAAATTTCTGCCTTTTTGCGGAGCAAAAAAATACAAAAAGATTGTCAGTGGCAGAAAAAAATATAAGAAGATAATACTGGAAAAAAGCATCACATTTTCTCCTTATCCGCTTTTAGATAGGATTTGACTTTTCAAGCGTGTCAGAAACCTTCATATCTCTCTTTTTTGCTGCCTCTATAGCTTGTTCTATCACTGCGTCTGCGGTGTCTGTAAATCCCATTACAAAAAAGACATCATTTCCAAGGATGACAGCACTTTGCTTTTCTGCGGTAACACAAACCCATTTTGCTGGATTAACACTGTCCATAAGCTGCTGTCTGATTGTTTCTGCATCCACTTCATCATTTGTTCGGATGTATATGGCACTGTATGCGGTGGAAGTAATCATAGATTCTGACAAATAAATCCCCGCTATGCCATCAGGTGCTACAAGACCCGTATGATACTCTACCATATCATTTTGACTCAGATCAAGTTCTGTCGTTGTGACGTTCATAGGGAGCAGATCCTGCCCTACTCCCCCATAAACTTCATCCATGAACTGCGTTACATCTTCTGCACTCTCAAGATGCACCATTCCAGCCGGGTCTGCTGCTTCCTCTGTCGAAACTTCATCTGCGTTTCTGTCACTGGTGTTTCCACAGCCTGCCAGCATCGCCATAGAAAGCGCTAATGTTACAACGATAATTCCAAATTTGTTTCCAATTGTTTTTTTCTTCATAAGAGATTCTTCCTTTCTTTCCTATGACATATTAATCGTCCGTGTCAGAGCAGTATACTGTGACAAAACATATCGCAAATTACAAGTTACCGACTACGTTCCATGCTTTAAGCTCTGGCACGAATTACCGACTGTCAAAACCAGCTTTCGAGCTGATTTTTCAATCTATTATTATTTCAAAAACTAAACTTAATATACATACACGTTACCATTTTGCTCCTCAAAATAACATATATTTTGATAGCGCTACTGTGTTATTAGCGTAGGTTCCATAAATACCTCACAGTACCGTTCCGCCCGCTCCCATATCACGACATCTGGTTTGTACTTATCATACATACTGTACTGGAAATCTCTCGCATCTTCCCAGTAAACCTCTTTGTAATATCCCTTGCAGATCCATGACAAAAACCCTCCGAAGGAATCTCCAACATACAAAAGTGTCTGGTCATGGTATTGTGCCTTATCTGCTGAATCCAGTTCAAATACATAATACTTGTCAATATTGTACTTTCCAGTCAATCCTGCCATCATTACCAAATCGCCCGAAAACGCAGGATCATCTATCCGAAATTCAACAGAATCAATATCTGCATGTGTATTATAAACCGTCCGGAAAAATTCCTGCATATTCACAAAAGCGCCAATCTGATTGCTGTGTGAATCTGTGCTAAAATAAAGCTGTGCCTTTTGCTTATTTTCCATCAATGCATCTTTGGGATAAACGAATACAAGGTCTGTATTTTCTTCTATATACTGTGCAAGTTGTTCGCCCCGCGATACCTCATTGACTCTTGCAATCGTATCCGGCATATTTTCTGCATAAATAATCTCTTTGTTGGGAATACACATTGTATAAAACTCGATTCCTTTTTCTGCCAAGTGCTCCCTTGTCGCCGTGAGATTTGCCGCAATTGCCGCCATCTCCGCCTCAGAAAAATGATTAATTCCCATATAATCCCAAATAGGGTGACCGTCCAACTCCGTCTTGTAGAAAAACATATTATTTTTTCCCATAAGGGTCTGTGTCGATTCAATATACGTTCCGCCAGTCAGCAAAGAAGTCAGCTCTGTATTGAATGCAATCAGTTTGGTTCGTCCAAACAAACCATCTGTAAAATGATTGATTCTCCTTTGAAACCGCTCAAATCTTGTTTCCTTTGGCTGATTGTTAGATGCAGTTTCTTCGGTTGATGTGGTGCTCTCTGTCTGGGATTCCCCATCATTTATCAAGGTTCCGTTTTTCTCTAAGATTGCCTTTTCTTCTTCCGTAAGCGCTTCTCCTTGCTGACTTGGCAGCATGTTTCTTGCCACTGTCAAAATCGGTATCGCCAGTATAAAGATAAGAAAGACTATCGTTATCCATTTGTCCCTGTTCTTCATATTCTATCTCCGTTTTTTAGCACTCCTTTAAAAGTTAAAGTATATAAAAGGATTATACGCATTGTTGCTGATAAATGATACACTAACAACAAGACCTATCAGTATGCCTACTGTATACACAATCTGCCATATCTGGCTTTTTTTGAGTCTTTTGTCAATCCATGGCATAATCGGTGCGCAGCCAATGATTGCAAATACAAAGTATATCCAGTTTTGTGCAATATATGCCCACACTGCCTTGTCAATCATTCCCTTCGCGCCAATGCCAAACATTGCCTTAATGTACAAAAAAGCATTTCCCATACCTGTCGAACGGAAAATAACCCATCCAATGATGACAAGCACCATGGTATATATGTGTCCCCACCAATACTCCTTTTTGCCAAGTCCTGTCAACTTCTCAAATGTCAGTATTACAAAATACATTAGTCCCCATGCAATAAACGTCCAGTTTGCGCCATGCCACATTCCTGTCAGCAGCCATACTACAAAAAGATTTATTACTATCCTTGGCTTGGAAACTCTGCTGCCTCCCATTGGAAAATATACATAGTCCCGAAACCATGTCTGCATGGATATATGCCATCTGCGCCAAAATTCTGACACTGTTTTCGAAATATATGGGTAATTAAAGTTTTCCTCAAAATGAAAGCCAAACATCTGACCTAAACCAATTGCCATATCCGAGTAGCCAGAAAAATCAAAAAATATCTGCAGCGTATATGCAATCGCTCCCAGCCATGCCATACCAACTGATGCCTGAAATTCTCCATTGATAATCAGCCCAAACGCGTTATCTGCAATCACTGCCATATTATTTGCAATTAGCACTTTCTTGCCAAGACCAATGCAAAATCTGGTAACACCTGCTGAAAAATCTCTGAAATTTTCAACGCGGTATTCAATCTGTTCTGCGATTGTCTCATATCGGACAATCGGCCCTGCTATCAATTGCGGGAATAATGCAATATACAGTCCTACCTGCAGCGGATTTTTCTGCACCTTTCCACGCTGCCGGTATACATCAATCACGTAGGACATGGCCTGAAATGTATAGAAGGATATACCAATTGGCAGCGCCACTTTTGGAACTGGAATTGTCGTATGCAAAAATCTGTTTATCTGCAATACTGTAAATTCACTGTACTTAAACCATCCCAATGTACCAATATTTGCAAGCACCAGCAATATAAATACAATCGTCACAGCAAATTGATAGTTGCGAAGCCTGTCCACTATCATGCCAAACAGCCAGTTGACAAGAATCGTGCCTATCATCAAAAATACATAAACAGGCTCACCCCATGCATAGAAAAAAAGACTTGCTGCCAGCAAAAATATGTTTTTAATTTGTTTTGTCTGTCTCAAAAATGCATAGTAGATTACCAGTACCACTGGCAAAAATACAAACAAAAAGACCTCGCTTGGAAAAAGCATCGTCAATTTCCTCCTATTTCTAGTCGCTGCGCGACGGCTCTAAAGCTAAAGTCACTTCGACGCAACTCTTACGAGAATAAATTTCATTCGAAAGTACACTCATGAAATTTCCTCTCTTGCGTCTTTGTGTCTTTAGTTTTTATTTTCTAGTCGCTGCGCGACGGCTCTAAAACTATCCAACTGAATCATTCTGATTTTCCTTTGGGGAGTGGTTATATCGCAATTTCGCCTTCAAATACAGTCGCGGCAGGTCCTGTCATGTAGACAAGGTTTGCTTCCCGGTCCCACTCACACAAAATCTCTCCGCCGAGTACTTTTACATGAACCTTTGTATCTGTAAGTCCGTTGAGTACACATGCAACTGTGACCGCACAGCATCCTGTGCCGCAGGCAAGCGTTTCCCCTGTTCCGCGCTCCCATACGCGCATCTCCACTGTATTTCGGTCAATAACCTTGACAAACTCAGTATTTGTCCTCTCTGGAAACCGCTCATGATGTTCGAAATATGGCCCGACATGCTCAATATCAAATGCTTTCATATCTGCCAATTCATTCACAAATACGACTGCATGTGGATTTCCCATGGATACGCATGTCATTTGATAGGACTGTCCGCCTGCCACAATTTCTTCATCAATCACCTGCTCATTCTCAGAAATCACAGGCACCTTATCAGCCTTTATGATAGGCGCTCCCATATTCACCTTCACTGTTGCTGCTTTTCCATCATTTCCAAGTGTAAGCTCCACATATTTGACATTGCCAAAACTTTCGATTGTGATACTTGTCTTGTCTGTGAGTCCATAATCATAGACATATTTTGCTACACAGCGTATCCCATTACCGCACATCTGCGCGCGTGTCCCATCGGCATTGTACATTTCCATTTCAAATTCTGCGCTTTTTCCCGGATTAATAAAAATGACACCATCGCCGCCAATGCCAAAATGCCTGTCACTCAGCTTCCTTACAAGCTCTGGCTTTTTATCTGTATCTATCTGTTCTGCGAACCCGTCGACATAAATATAATCATTCCCGCATCCCTGCATTTTTGTAAATCTTAAATTCATCTGTTTTCCTTCCATAACATTCATTGTTGTTCAATTTGCCCAAATCCAGTCAAATACCTGTGTATCTCCTTCTGTGACATCCTCTCCAATCTGAACAGAAACAAGCTGCAAATCCTGGAATGCCCTAATACCATGTTTTTGACCTCTTTTGATAGAAATGGTATCACCACAAGAAAGTTTCATCAGACATCCATCTATCACCAGTTCGCCACTGCCATTTACTACCGTGATAACTTCATCCTTAAATTGGTGCATTTCATAATCCTGTGCGCAGTCTGCATTGATAGTAATATGTTTGGTGAGTGACTTGGTTCCATCTGCGTATTGACTATAATCATATACCTTGTATTCTCCCCAGCGCCGCTCCTCATACATTGGCCGGTTGTTGATATTTTCCACATAAGGTTTGATATAGGAGCTTTTGTGCTTGTCTGATACCAAAATACCATCCTGGCTTGCCGCAATTACTAGGTTCTGCGTGCCAAGCGCCACAACAGGAATCGAAAGTTCATTGATCACATGCGTATTGACACACTCCTCACCCATTATGGCATCTCCAATGCTTTCTTTCTCCATTTCCTCCGTCAGTGTATTCCATGTTCCAATATCTTTCCACGCACCGTCATAAGGAATGACTACAAGCGAATCTGCCTTTTCGACTACTTCATAATCAAAACTGTCTTTTTTGAGCTGTGCATAATTATGAACAACATCATCAAAGTCTCTGCTTGACACATAGTTGTCTGCAATATGCATCAAATATTTGAGTTTAAATGCAAAAACGCCTGCGTTCCAAAGCGCTCCTTCTTTGATAAGTTCCTTGGCGGTTGCTTCGTCTGGCTTTTCCCTGAACGCTTTCACTCTGCCAGATGCTCCCTGTACAATATATCCATACTTTTCAGAAGGATACGATGGTGCAATTCCCATCAATACAATATCTACATCACCTTGCTGCACTCGCTCATCCATTTTTTTGAATGTCTCAAAATATTCCACGTCCACAAACGGATCAACGGGAAGAACAATAACAGTCTCTTCCGGATCTGTATTTTTTCGTGATTCCAAATAAGCCGATGCAAGCACAATTGCTGGAAAGGTATTGCGGCGTTCTGGTTCCACAACAATATCCACATCGTTCTGAAGCTGTCCTCTAATTGCTTCTACCTGTGTTGAGGAAGTTGCCACTACTATCTCTGCATCGATCCCTGCCTGCACAATCTGCCTGTACACACGCTGTACCATGGATTCGTGGGCGCCTTCTCTATCACACAAAAGTTTTAAAAACTGCTTTGATCGGACCTCATTTGACAGGGGCCATAACCGTTTGCCGGAGCCTCCTGACAATAACACAATCTTCATACGCATCCTCCCTGTTTCCCTTATTTTAGTGCCAAAAGCATCTGGGCTGTTTCTACCATATTGGTGCCGTTATCCATACTGTGCTTTTGCAGATAGCGGTGAGCCTCTTCCTCTGTCATATGGTTTCGTTCCATTAAGAGACATTTTGCACTGTCAATGATAGAAGCCTCTTCTGCGCTGCGGATTTTTGGCATTTCTTTTTGCTTCTTTTTGCGCCTGCGAATTCCCTGCTGCATCATTTCCACAGTATTTATCAACTCGTGCACCTTAAGCGGCATCGCAAGCCCTATAATCCCTATTCCAGACACCTCTGCAAGAACTCTCTGCGACGCCATTACGACCAGTTCAAATCCCTCTGGAAGACTATTTTTTAGTTCCACACAGATCATATCGGCAAGACGATAACCTGATATGACAATCCCATCGCGCAATCCATCCGCGCAGCCTAATGCCTGTGCTCCAGAAGTACAGACCGCATTGACTCCAAAACCACTTTTTACCAATACATTTTTTATGCTCTTAGCATCTTCTATCTTGGCAAATACTACGATAATATTTGTCACTGTACACCTCCCAATCCTGCTCTCGCTCAAGAAATGTACACTATATTTTATATAAATACGACTCAATTTCCCAATTTGTCACCTGCGCATCATATTCTTTCCATGCGGCCAGCTTTGAGCAATAATACTGGTCAAATACTTGTTTTCCAAGCAAGTTCCGCAGGAGCGGGTCGCTGTCCATCTCCTTGCATGCCTCCAGCAAATCTGTAGGAAGCTTTCTAATTCCTCTTTTTGCCGCTTCTTCTTCCGACAGCATGTTAATATTATCCCTGACTTCCGGTTCTGGCTCTATCTGATTTTTGATTCCGTCTAGCCCTGCCATCAGACATGCTGCGATGGCTAAATAGGGATTTGCTGACGGATCAGGGCTTCTAAGTTCTATCCTTGTATGTGCGCCGCGTATATTCGGCACCCGAATCAATGTATTGGCGCCAAGCGTACTCCATGCAATATAAACAGGTGCTTCAAACCCAGGTTTCAGCCTTTTATAAGAATTTACAAGCGGATTGGTTACTGCGCAAATCCCCTTCACATGTTTCATTAATCCTCCCATAAAATAATATGCTTCCCGGCTAAGCCCATTTTTATCGGCTGGATCATCAAATATATTTTTCCCGTCCTTGCGAAGCGACATATTAATATGCATACCCGAACCCGAAAATTCCATACGGGGTTTGGGCATAAATGTTGCATGAAGCCCATGATGCCTTGCAATTGTTTTGACTGCGAGCTTAAATGTCATAATATTGTCAGCAGTTACAAGCGCCTCATCATAGCGAAAATCCACTTCGTGCTGTGACGGCGCCTTTTCATGATGCGATGCTTCTACCTCAAATCCCATATCTTCCAGCGTCAGCACAATATCACGTCTGGCATTCTCACCACTGTCAAGCGGTCCCATATCAAAAAAACCTGCCTGTTCATTGGTGTTTGTCGTCGGTCTTCCATTTTCATCGGCATTGAACAGGAAAAACTCGCATTCTGGTCCAATCTCAAAAGTATAGCCCAAATCCGCCGCTTCCTGCAGGGCTTTTTTTAGTATATAACGGCAGTCGCTCTCAAACGGAGTGCGATCAGCACGATATACATCACAGATAAACCGTGCTACTTTTCCTTGCTGCGGCCGCCATGGAAATATCGTAAAAGTATCCAAATCCGGATACAAAAACATATCTGCATTGTCTGTCGGAAACATCCCTTTCACAAGAGAACAATCAAACATGCAATCATTGCGAAGTGCTTTTTCTAGCTGGCTGGAAGTAATAGCTACGTTTTTGAAATTCCCTTCAATGTCCGTAAACTGCATTCGGATAAATTCAACATCTTCTTCCTTTACCATCTCTATAATATCCTGTTTTGTATATTTTGCCATTCTATACCAGTCCTTTCACCCAATTATCAATATCAATCAATTATTATATCAGTATATGGTTCCTTGGCAAGAAAACTTTTTTCCAAAAAGCATAATCCCGACTTGACCATCATACCATTATAAAAAGAACAAAAATGGAGTCTGTCGCATGAGCTCTAACACAAAAATCGTTGTACTTCGCTCAAAAGAATTAGTCTATGCACTTGTGCTTCTGGTTGTGAGTGTACTTATCATAATGGTAGTTGTATCGCTTTTTATGCCTTCCGGGGACAGCGCTGCCAATCCTTCTGCTCCTGCTCAGAATGCGGAGGAATCCTCGTCTACTGAATCTTCTGAATCTGACGCAGCCGCCACGGATATCCCCAGTCTTTATGTGCCTGGTATCTATTCAAGCACACTGCTGCTTGGAAGTTCCAATGTAGAATTGCAGATCACAGTGGATAAAGATCATATCAATTCTATTAGTATGACAAATATTGACGAGTCGATAGCTACCCTGTATCCACTTATGAGTCCCACGCTTGACAATCTATCTGCCGCAATCCTAGAACAGCAAAGTCTTGACAACATCAGCTACACAGAAGAAAACCGGTACACTTCCATGCTTCTGATGCAGGCAATCACCGCTACTCTAGATAAAGCCCGCGTGTCCGAAAATGTGGAAACTTTAGACAGCGATATTGTATATTAATGATTATCATTACCCCTGCATCCGTTTAAGGTCATCTATCTCGAAATGATAGATTTTGTCACAGAATTGGCATCGAACCTCTATCTGCTTGCCATCATCTATCATTTCTTGTATGTCCTTCTTTCCAAGGCTGATAAGTGCTCTTTCCACACGCTGCCTGCTACAGTCACAATAATATTGTGTTGGTATTTTATCATTAATTTCCAGTCCCAAATCTCCCAACAGCAACTGCAAAAGCTGTTCCGGCGTATTCCCGTCATTTAATATATTGGTCACACTGTCCATTGTCTTAATTTTTTCTTCCAGAACACGGATTGTTTCATCTTCTGCGGACGGCATCAACTGTATAATAAATCCGCCTGCTTGTTTGACCGTGTTATCCTTTTCCATCAGCACTCCCAACCCAACTGCAGACGGCACCTGCTCAGAGGTCGCAAAATAATACGTTAAATCCTCTGCAATCTCACCTGTCTGAAGCTGTGTCTGCCCGACATATGGTTCCTTTAGTCCCATATCTTTTATTACGCTTAAAATTCCATTTCCCAATGCGCCGCCTACATCAAGCTTCCCAACTGCATTGGGCGGAAGCATTACCTGCGGTTCCAAAGCAGCTCCTTTTACATTCGCATTTGCATCGGCTGTAATGGTCAAACCACGTACTGGCCCATCACAGTGAATCTGTATCGTCAGCAGGTCTTTTTCTCCTTTGAGCATACTCCCCATCATCGCGCCTGCCGTCAAAAGCCGCCCCAAACCGGCTGTAATCACCGGGCTTAAATTATGAATGCACCTTGCCTGTTCCACAAGTACTTTTGAAGTGACAGCAAAAGCCCGTATCTGAGCATTCGCTGCTGTTGCTCTCACAATATAATCCTGTACCATAATCCCTTATCCCCATTCCTGAACCGTTCCAAAAAACTATTTATTTGTTATTTAGGGCTGTTTTCTTTGCCACACAATATATCCGCTCACTTTTGTCTGTTGCTTCTCCCATTGTATCTGCATCATATGATTTCAAATAGATAAGCCCAGAACGCTCTATCAACGATATCATTTCTTCCAAAGTATATCCTCTTTGTAAATGAACTTCCTGAAAGCGGGTAAAAAGTTCCTGCCCCCTTGCAGACGCTTGTGGATCTTTCACAAAAACTGTCAAATCATATTCATTAATACAGCTCTCACTATCATAATAATTCTCCCAGATAAAACTGCAATCCTCTCTGTTTTCTGCAATCACGCTGTCTCCTATGACCATCTCATATTTGTACTGCGTATTAAAATCAAAAACAAAAATTCCTTCTGGGTCAAGATAATTCCATACCAAGCGAAAACACGCCAAAATATCTTCATTGTCAAGCAGATAATTCAGGCTGTCACAGACACTTACCACCGCTCTGACCGTTCCATAAAGTTCAAACGTTCGCATATCCTGATTCAGATAGAGAATGTCATGCCCTGACTGCTCTCTTTTTTCAGATGCAGCAAGAAGCATTTCGTCCGCATTATCTACCCCTATCATATCATACCCCTCTGCAGCAAGAAGTTCTGTCATACTCCCTGTGCCACAGCCAAGTTCTAATACAAGGCCGTCATTGATCTGATGCGCGCGAAGTTCCTGCACAATATTTTCACACCACATTTTATAGGGTGTTTCATCCATAAGCAAATCATACACACTTGCAAAATCTGTATATGTTTCCATACCTATGCTCCTAATTTCATAGAGATAAAAAACCCTGCTGCAAGTAAGATAACACCTGTAATTATTTCTATAACCCCTATGCTTCCCACTTCCATCATAATCAAAATTGCAAACGGAGATGCTACAATCAAGCCAATAATGGCCCAATACGTTACCAGCGGAAATTTCTTTAGCATAAATTCAATAAATTTTGCTACGGCAACAATCCCAACAACAACACCAAAGCCAAACGGTACCAGTACGACAAACGTATCAAGAATCGCCGCAATATCAAAATCTTTGAGTGCATTGATCAGTGCATTGATGGTATCTATAATGGTATTGTAATAGCCAAGTATCATCATAATCATCGATCCGCTGACACCTGGAATCACCATTGTCGCCGCTGCAATGATACCAACCCCAAAAAGCTTCACCACATTTGCAACACTCAATGTAATATCCGCACTAGAACCGCCCCCTTCGCCAATCAGGGCAAATCCTACTACCATCACAAAAAACAAAACAAACGCAATAATCTGCGGAAGACGAATACTGTTTCCTTTTACTTTTCCATAAATCACAGGAACACCGCCAAGAATTAATCCAATAAAAAACAAATTTGTTTGCAGCGGAAATTTTGGAAACAAAACCTCCGAAAAAATCTTTGCAAAGATTGCAATCGAAAGAAGCATTCCTATCAAAATAGGAACTAACAGTGCAATCGCCTCTTTCATCCGTTTTACAAAATGGGTCAGCACCAGTATCAGCTTGTCATAAATTCCCATAGAAACCATCATGGTTCCTCCGCTGACACCTGGAATCACATTTGCGATACCAACGACCATTCCTCTTAATATGTTTGTTATGAATTCTTTCATCTCAAAATAATTCACCTTTCTTTTTATTATATAACCGCGCCAGCCGCAAAGCGGCAAATTTCCTTGTGCGGCTGTGTGCATAACTTTATACTGCGCAGTCAGCCTTTTTGACCGCCAGTATAACAACTGCCAAAATAGTCTTTCAGAAAGCTGATAAGCTTGTCCATCTCCTCATCCGTACCTATCGAAATACGCAGATAGTTGGAAATGCGCGGTTTATTCCAATATCGAACATAAATTCCATTTGTCCTGAGCGCCTCAAAAATCTCCTGTGCGGGAACCGTTTCATGTGCCGCAAATATAAAGTTTGTCATGGTATCTGGGAATATAAAGCCTAGGTCGGAAAGCTCCTTCTTTACACGTTCTCTCGTTCGAACCACCTTTGCAACTGTATCCTGAAAATACGCTTCGTCTTCCACAGAAGCGATGCCTGCTGCGATTGTCACTGCATTCATCGTATAAGAATTAAAAGAAAATTTCACGTCATTGAGATAATGAATCAGCTTTTCGCTTCCCATCGCATAACCAATACGAAGCCCCGCCAGTGAACGGGATTTTGAAAATGTCTGTGTAACCAGAAGATTCTCATATTGATTGATTAGCCCTGCACAGCTTTCGCCGCCAAAGTCCACATATGCCTCATCAATTATCACAACAGAATCCGGATTTGCTTTTATAATCTCTTCGAGAACAGATACCTGTGCCAAAACGCCGGTTGGTGCATTTGGATTTGCTATGATAATTCCACCATTTTCCTTGAAGTAGTCTTCCTTCCTAATACAAAAATATTCATCTAAAGGCTGACACTCATATGGAATCTGGTACAAATCCGCCCACACATCATAAAAGGAGTATGTAATATCCGGAAACAAAATCGGCTTCCCTGATTGAAAAAAGGTCATAAACGCCATGGCAAGAACATCATCTGAGCCAACACCGACAAAAACCTGCTTGGGTGAAAGTCCGTGACGCCTTGCAAGCGCCTCTACAAGCAAGGCTGCATCTGGGTCCGGATATCTTTTTAGTATGCTGCAGTCAAATCCATGAAGCGCCGCTCCCACTCCAGGCGCTGGAGGATATGGACACTCATTGGTATTTAACTTGATGATATTTGGATTCTTTGGCTGTTCACCCGCCACATAAGGCACTACTTTTCGCACATTTTTTTCCCAACTCATCATTTTTACACCTCCCTGTGCGCAAAAGCGCATATTCCAATCAATATTTGAAAGCTTACTTTCAATATTTCCTCACAATCCTATTAAAGTATTACAAGCTCATGAAATAACAACCCTTATCATAACAAAATTTCCAACTTTATGCAATGTCTGTTGACTATAAAAGAATTTCATTCTACTATTAAAATAATAGTATATTTTTCCATTAATTACGGAATCCTTATACAAGAGTGGAGGTTCAATATGTATAAGCTCAAAATTTTTGCAAAAAGTTTTTTGTCACTTTTTGCCATAATGCGCCTTACGGGCATGTCCACAAAAAATCCTGTTTCAATCATTACTTTTTTGATTATTTTATATGTTTTTTCAAAACTGCAAAGTGACAGGATAGAAAGCCGTATTGAAGCGGCAGATATCACGCTCGCAGCCATATTAAGTGTGCTTTTTAGCATTTTCACGCTTGCTGCACGACACGATGTTATCCTTGGAAGCTTGACAAGCAGGCTTTTTTGCGCCATCATCCTTTTGCTGACGGCCTTTGGTCTTTTGGCTGTTTATTTTTATCTGATTATATGGATTTTGCAGGCTGCCTCTGAAATGACGCTGACTGAAAACGGATACTCTTATGTATGGATACCATATTTGACGGTATTTTTGTGTATTTTATGCTGGCTGCCCTATTTTCTATATGAATATCCTGGTGTAATGACTCCCGACAGCATCAACCAGTATGCACAGGCCATTGGTGTTTATGAACTCAACAATCATCATTCTGTGATTCATACCTCTATCATTGGACTGTTTTGCAATCTTGGACTTTCCATTACAGGCGATGTCCACACCGGACTTGCATTGTATACAGCAGCCCAGATGCTATTTATGGCATGTACTGCCGGGTATGTAGTGCAGACTCTGCAAAAAGCAGGTGCCATTGTGCCTGTCCTAGTTCTTACAATCTGTTTTTATGCACTGATGCCCTACAATGGTGCATATACGGTTACAATTTGGAAGGATATTCCCTTTGCCGGCTGTATGACGCTTTTTGGCGCCGCATTAATGCGGTTTCTGCTGCGCGGAAGTTCCACGATTTCCACAGATTCCATTCCCAAGCTGGCTATCAGTGAATACTTTACCCTGGTGATTCCCTATATTGTATCAGGCATTCTACTGTGTCTGCTCCGAACTAATGGTTGGATTGCATTTGCTGCAACGCTTCCTTTTATCCTCATTGTTTACCGCAGATGCCCCAAAGTAATGCTGCCTATCCATCTTATTATTTTGGTACTGGTACTTTTTATCAAATATCCTGTTATGCGTGTCTATGACATTCCACAGGCAGATTTCGTAGAATCCTTGTCTATCCCTGTGCAGCAAATAGCACGCGTTATTTCAAATGGGGAACCCCTTACTGAGAGCCAAGAAGAATTCGCCGCTAATATAATGGATCTGTCACAGGTTTCCGCCGTGTACCAACCCGATGTATCGGACAATATCAAAAATTTGATTCGACAAACTGGAAATCATTATCTCGAATCACACAAAGGCGCATTTTTGAAAACGTGGCTTTCCATAGGCGCCAAGCATCCGGGCACATATTTTGATGCCTACGTTGCGCAGACAAATGGATACTGGTATCCTGATATCAGCTATAAAGTCGGTCTTGCTGATGGAATTTATCCAAATGAATTTGGATTGCGCTGGCAGCCTGTCATAAAAGGAACTACCCTTACCAAAATAAAAGAAATTTTATTTAAACTCCCTGATCTGATTCCCTTATATGGATTGTTTTGGAGTATGGGTTTCCTATTGTGGCTGATACTACTGATCGGTGCGCTTTGCCTGCGTTCTGGAAATACCGCAAATGCACTGATATGTCTTCCTTTTATTTTTTTGATGCTGACACTGTGTATTGCTGCTCCTGTTGCAACAGAATTCCGATATGCCTACGCTGTATTTTATGCACTGCCGATTCTAATCATGTCTCCTTTTGTACGTGGAAAAAATTAATAGATTACTTCCACATTCTCAATCGTGCTGCCGTCACTATCGAAGGCTATGATATTTTCACTTGTCCTGTGATGGGTCATATAATATCTGCCTTCGATATTTGTTATATAATACGGTGTTCCACCAGAAATGCCAAACTGATTATAAACCTTTTCGTACTTGCCGCTGGAAAGGTTTTTCAGGTCATCGGTTCGGATAATCGTTGCATAATCTTGATTTTCCTGATTGTCAGTTGATATTGTGAGATAAAAATAATCCCCAATTTTCATAAGCTGAACCATTCCTGATATCTCATCTGGCACAGGATATTCTTCTATGATTTCAAAACCATCTTCTAACTGTACTGCTTTTATAATCTTTTGATTGTTATGCCCTGATACAAAATACACCGCATCATCTAACAGGGTAAAAGAGCGCACATAAACGCCAAAAAGTTCATCAATTTTTAATACATTCTCAATGTAAAGCGGATAAATGCCATTTTCTCCTGGCTGTGCTGCTCTTTTGATCAAATACATTTCTCCTGTAATCGAACTCCATGCCATAAACGCCTTATTTTTTTCATCGTACTGCACATAATGCGGCTTTAAACCAATATTTTCCAAGGTCTGTGTATGTACATATCCTTCCTTTGTCTTTTGAAATGCCATAAGGCGATTATTTTCTGTATCATCTATCAATATGATAACCTTGTCTGTAGCAATTGTGTGTGCATAATGAACCTCATCGGTAAGAACATCCCATTGGTTTAACGGGTCCGTAATATTATCATGAAAAATAATTTGATTATGATAACAATCTGCGATAAAATAAGTATTCTCAATTTTTGTGATATAGGTTGCTACATTTAACGTAAGAAATGGATTTTTTTGCGTTTGTACCTGTGGTTCTGATACCATTCCTTCATATATGATTTCTTCCGATTCTTTTTCCTCTGTACTTTTTTCAGGTGTTATTGTCAAAATTGGATTTTGTTTTTCTTTTACACTGCATGATGAACCAACAGCCGCCATAATAAGTACTACACCTGCCAAACATATTGGTACTGTTTTTATTTTTATCCTTATCATATGTACCTCCACAGAACTGTCAATGGTTTCATTATAACACCTCTTTTGTTTTCTGTACAAGATTCAACAAGCATAAGATACAACACGGTTCCAGTAGCAGGTAAAAATCCATGCATCGACAAAAAATCTGCTTCTTCCTAAAGATAAGCATTTTGCCTAGAAAACAAAGGATTTTATTGTCGTTTTTGCTGTTATTTATGAACATACTTTGAACAAATGGTAAAAAAAGTAACTAAAAAATGAATAAATTTTTGTTATTTTCTCTTGACCTGGCGAAAAAAATATGTATAATAATGAACTTGTAAGGCACAACAGGAATGAAAAATCAAGTTCATACATTCCTGAAATATGATTCAGCACTACATAGTGCAGCGCTAAGGCGCAAATGGAGGAGAAAAATTATGAAAAAAAGAATTTTAGCAACCGTTATGACACTTACATTAGGTGCAGCAATGCTTACAGCTTGTGGTTCCGGAGCAGACGAGACTCCTGTTGAGTCAGCAGTTGTTGAGGAAACAAATAATATAGAGCCTACTACAGAAGCTGCTGATGTTACAGCTACTACGGAGGAAGCTGCTGACGATACAGCTACTACAGAAGAAGCTGACGCCGATGCTACGGAGGAAGCTGCTACTGAAACAGCTACTGCTCAGGCAGCAAACTAAGTCGCTTGCATATAAAAAATACTTATCATTGAGAATCGAGTAGGGAAGATTCGTCTTCTCCCTACTCGTGCGCCGGACGCGGGCAGCTTTTGCTGCATATTTTCTCTTCGCGTCCATGTGCATAAAAACCGCTGCCCACAGGGTAACGGTTTTTGTTTTATACAATACAATAATTTGTTATTTTGATTGACTGCAAAGCCTGTCGAACACTACAAAATATTCTTCAAAAGTTTTTGCACAGCACATCGGATCTGCAATCACAATTCCTTCTGTTCTCAATCCTGTCAGTGCAAATGCCATGGCCATACGATGATCGTCATAGGTCTGTATCACTGCTGGCTGTGGTGTGCCAGGATGAATTGTGATAGAATCGCTTTGTTCTTCGCACTCTATCCCCATCCGTGTAAGTTCACTGACAATTGCATGAATCCGATCTGACTCCTGCAATCGGATATGCCCAATATTTTCAATTCGCACATCTCCATCTGCATAGGGTGCTATCGCCGCAAGCGTCATAGACTGATCCGAAAAATCTTTCATATCAACTGTAATTCCCTTTAATCTGCCGCCTTTTGGCCCCTTTACCGCTATGCCGTCAGGTGTGTTTGTAACACCACACCCCATCTGCTCTAGTAATTTGATAAATTTTAAATCGCCCTGCATACACTCCCATGTGACTGCCTTCACGATTGCACTGCCTCCCATAAGTGCTGCTGCTGCATAAAAATAACATGCTGCCGACACATCTGGTTCGATCTGATAAGTCCCCGCTATGTAGGCTGTCCCTGCATTTACGATATAATTTGTCCCATCAAAGTCCGAATACGCACCAAATTGCTCCATCATGTTCCTTGTGATTTGTATGTAGGAGCCCTCCTTACGCGCACTCGTTACCTCGATGTGAAGCCCTTGTTTTATCATTGGTGATACCAATAAAAGCGCACTCAAAAACTGTGTACTTTTGCTGATATCCAGCTTTACATGACACGGTTCTTTTTTAGGGAGTCTGCCGCCAATTCCTTTCACTCTCACAGGCAAATATCCTTCTTCTTCAAGGCAGACAATTTCAGCCCCCATACAATGCAAAACATCAAAAAGCGGCTTCATGGGCCGTTTTTTCATCTGTTGTGATGCATTCACTACAAAAGTTCCCTCTGCCATAGCAAGCATGGCAGTCAAAAAACGAGCTGCAGTTCCAGCACTTCCAACATATATTTCTCCCTCTGCAACAGGAATCCTACCATTTTGTCCTGTCACAGATACCACCTTTGCCTGTTCGTCAATCTCCAGCGCAAAACCAAGCGACTGCAAACAAGCAAGAAAATTTCTTGAATCGTCACTAAACAATACCCCCTTGAGCGTTGTTGTCCCATCTGCCAACGCTGCCATCAAAAGCGCTCTGTTTGTCACACTTTTCGATCCAGGTACTTCAACCACCCAGTTCACAGGCTTGTCAAGTTTATGGACATAATATCTGTTATCCACAATCATCCTCCTTTTTTAAATCGCTGCGCGATAGCACGAAAGGGTATAGCTGCCTCAAAACATCTGTTCGTATTTGCAACTTTACTATCCAGCGGAAAATATTTTTCAAAACACTTAATATTTCTTAGCTAGACTTTGTAAAAAATATATTTCTGAGAACGCAACATATACTATTCAACCACTTTTGCTGTCCGCGCCACTATATTGTACCATAGGTTATTGTGATATTCAAACGATACAATATAACTTTCACTTCATAACAGTTCAGTCTTCGGCTTCCTGTTACAGGCATCAAGCCATGCTGATTTTGGCAAGGCAGCAAAAGTTGGCAGCGTGGTACTTTTTATCTAATTACAAACAGTTCATGCAGTGCTCTCGTTGCCGCAACATATAACAGCTTGGCAAGTTTTGGATTCTCTTTGTACCCAGTCAGATCTGGTTTCCACAAAAGCACACAGTCAAACTCAAGTCCCTTTGTCTCCGGCACTGTAAGAACCATAACACCTTTGCAAAAACCGCTTTTTTTTGCATCCGTAAGCTGTATTTGCCGACTAAGACGCTTTGTGAGCATATGTTTTTCCTCATCAGAAAAGCATAGAACTGCCATCGTTTCATATCCCTTCTGACGCATGTTTTCTATCACATCAGCAGACACTCCTGCTGCTTCTTCTTTTGAAATCGTATCCAAAAAGTGTACTGGTTCTCCGTGCCTTATCACTGGCTCAATCTTATATGCCCCTCTGGAAGCACTACTCAAAATCTTTCCCGCAAATTCAGAAATTTCAATCGTATTTCGATAACTTTTTGCCAATACACGGAAATTATCAGAGCTGCTGCTAAATATTTTTTGTTGCATATCCTTCCACTCATTCATACCGCATTCATAATTTACATTTTGGGACACGTCTCCCATAATGGTGAAAAAACATGCTGGAAGGACTGTTTTCAAAGCATAATATACAATTGGTCCGAAATCCTGCGCTTCATCAATAAAAATCTGTCCAAATTCTTCATCTGGTTTTTTCTGCAAAGCTCTGTAATATATGATTAGCATTGCTGCCACATCATACACATCAAAGATTCCGCATGATACCTTCTCAATTACCTGTTCCATATCAATATAATATGCATTTCCATATATTTCTAAAAATGCTATATATAAATGGACAACGCTTCCTTTGTAACAATGTTTTGTAAAATATTTTTTGTATTGCAGCAATTTTTTCTTGAAAATGTCGATTTCCTCCCGCCCTGCGCACTGCAGCTTAATGCGGGTACGAAGCCGCTCGTCAAGTGTAACAAGAAGTCTATTGATCGAGTATTCAGGATGCCCCTTGATAAAATCATCATTGCTTTTCTGAGACAGAAGCATTCCAATATCTTCATCACAAACCACACAATTTCCAAGTATCCGGTCACGAAGTCTTTGAAGATAATGTTCTAATTCTGTCACAAATAGCATCTTGCTTTTCCACGCATATTTAGGCGAAGCAGAAACTATCTGATATTTTTTCTTCCACTCTTTTTTGAGCAGATACGTCAACAACTCATCCATCCGCATATGCTTCACATCATACACGTCCAGTTCTGGAAGGCCACCTGTGATATAATCAATCAAAATATCACTTCCGCCTACAATACAAAACTCATTCGATGCAAAGCGTTCTTTATAATTGTACATAATATAAGAAATTCTATGCATTGCTACTGTTGTCTTGCCGCTTCCTGCCACCCCCTGCACCAATACATTGTGAAAGGGGCTTTCTCTTATAATCTCATTCTGTTCTTTTTGTATTGTCGCTATAATATCTCCTAATACTGCATCCCTGTTTTTGCTCAGATATTTGACAAGAAGTTCATCATTGGCCGCTATGTCACTGTCATAAAAGCCCTGAAGCGTTCCATTCTCAATATCGAACGTTCGTTTTAATTTCAAATCAATTTGATATTCGCGTCCAGTTCCATCACCTTTGCTGTCTGGTATGGTATATGTCCCTTTTCCAAGTTCATTTTCATAATAAACCGTTGATATTGGCGCACGCCAATCCACTACCTCCACTTCTGTCTTATCCTTGAGTACACCATGTTTACCAATATAAATAGATTCTGATAGTTTTTCATTGATATTGTGGTAATCAATCCTCCCGAAAAAAGGTTTCTCATATGCTGCCTGATTTTTGCTTAACTGATTAAAACTGTGCTCTTCCAAACTTTTTGATGTCATCATCTGATCATACAGCTCCACATTCCCACTCTGCACTTCATCAAACAGTACTTTTGTTTCCCTGTGACGTTCTTCGAGCTGCTTCTCATAAATTTCAATATTTGCAGCAATCCGCGCTCTGCATTCCTTTAAATGTGCCTCTTCAAACTTCCATTCCCTATTCTTTGATTGTTTGTTTTCTGACATATTCCTATACCATACCTTTCTTTACCTGTTCTGTTTCATACCAGACAGATTTGTACACGTACTTCCCGTTCTTGGCATACAATGGGGTTGCGTGTTGTGCTTCCTATCAGTTTCCTCGAAGTTCAGCCATGCCCATTCATAAGTTGTCAAATTGTATATTCATTTTGCATGGCTGAACTGTTACCTATCATACTATTTTAAAAAAAATTTTACTAGACTTATATTTTTACTTGTGATATAGTGGTATATAGAATTGTACCAAAACAGCACTTTAGCTAACTAAAGTGCTGTTTTATTTTATAGGAAATTGCGAATACCGAACTCAGATTGAGCACATTGGCGCTCATTTTTTTATAGAAGCTCAAAAGACCACATAAAAAGGGGATACCTTAACTGGCTACCCCTTTGTTATTACATACTAATATAAATTTATAATGATAGTGTATATCGTTTTGTGTCTTTGTCCTTCCACCATATTCAATATACAGCTTCTTCTCTCAGCCTGTCAAACCGCTGTTCTCCTACATTTACTAAAATATTACCATCCATACTTCCCCCCAACAAATCAATGATTTTGTTATCATTATACATAATATAACCTTTTATACCGGTTGTAAATCCTCCTGCTTTTGCAACTCTAATATTTCTTCTCTTGACAGCCTAGAGTATTTCATAATTTTCTCTATTGGCTGATTATCTTTTATCATATCTCTAGCTATTTCGATGTACGCTTCTGCTTTTCCCTCTACTTTTCCTTCTTTTCTACTATCCTTTGCAATCTCCTCAAATAATGTACACACTTTTAATTGCTCCTTTCTTTTTGATTTTTCTATATTTATGTTATTTGTTGCTGCCAGAGCACGCACAACATCTTCATCAATAGTATGAGAATCTTCATATTCCACTACCTTTTTCATACGCTCTCTTTTATCTAACGACGCATTATATACCAAATTAAGCAATTGAAACAGGTCCCTGTTATCTATATTTTTAAACTGTAGCTTATTATTCACTACTTCTACGAGATGCATTGGATAATTGCCCACAAATGGCTTAATTTCATCTGGAATATTCAGTACCCCATGTAAATCTCTTGCTCCATCCCATGCTTTCTCACCATAATAGATTACTACCGTGACTACAGGCAGGAACTTATCTTCTTTTTGCATATGTGATAAGTATTCCTCCTCTGTCAGTCCTTTTGCATCTTTATACTTTTGTTTTAGACTTTTCCACTGTTTATCATAAGCATATGCGTCAAGGTTCATTACTCGCACTGGCATTCCATAATGAATCTTATCCTGATTTTCAATCCCTACAAGTGCAAACTCTACCCCCATTGCCGTCTTAATCACCCTGAACAAATCTCTTGCTGCTGTAATGGATTCTGACTGATTTCCCAATTCAAGAATGTTGGATTCTTCTGTATCTCGTTCTTCTAATTGTTCCGCCTTAATGACCTGCCCTCCTTCAAACAACACTGCATTGAAAAAATCTGCATATCGTTCATTATTTTTCCAATACTCTTTCAAAGCTGCATCCGGCTTTAATCTTTTTCCCATGTATTTCATACTCCTTTATAATTTCATTATACTGTCCTGAACCTGCATTCACAAGCAAAAATTTATTTCTTTCACAAGTCGGTTTTCTCCATCATCTCTACTTATTTTTGAGCTGTATTTTTCAAGAATGCCCTAAAATCAAGGGATTCAGCTCTCCTGATTTAAGCGGATAGCCTGGTAGGCGGCTGTAGGCATATGCCATTATCTTTCAAGCTGTCAGCATATACAAACATCTTCTGCACTGTTTTTGTCAGGCTGTATAGAAATGCCAATAACTCACATTAGATTAACTTCTACTTCATCCGTATTACCATTTCCTCAAATTCCTGCTCTGTATCCACAAAATGATATGGTTCATATTCACCATACGCAGACGGACGGCTTATTGTTACCAGTTGGATATCCTCATACCCCACAGCCTGCACTAACCGTTCTTTAAAATCCGCTAAGTGTTGGCCATGTGTCATCTGCAAAGCCAGACACCCTGTTTCACTAAATTTTTTCGCTATCAGATAACACATAATTTAATCTCTCCCTAAACTCATTCTCATTTCTTATTTTAGCATTCTCATATGCCTGACGCAGCATACAGCCAATCTGATTGTCATATCCTTTTTTGTAAATATACTTATGAAGCCAATTGCTGAACTGACGGTCATAATATGTATTATACTGGATTTCTATTGGATAGTGAAAACTGCTGAGTTGAAAATATACATGCACACCTCTATATCCATCATCTTTTGATTTTCCATCAGACATATCTGCTACACGAATCCATTTACATGTCTGCAAAACAAGATTACGGAATATGGCAGTGAACTGAAGCAAAAAAGCCAAGAAATGCAGAAATCAATGGAACAGCAAATAGAACAACAGAGAGAACAACGAATCAGCAATGCCAACCATGCCATCAATAATATGTTCGTGAATAATGACGAATGCGAAATCTCAACGTTGGGCGGCAGTTATCTGAACAACTTTTTGCTGACTGGCACTCTGAAAAAAGGATTTTGTACATTGACGAATAAAAGAGTCTATTTCAGAGGAAACTGCTATTCTAGATTTGGAAATGAATACAGAACAAACAGAGAGGAACGAATCGTCGGACTAAAAGATATCACAGGAACTGGTTTTGTTGATATTAGATATTGGTGGTTAAAACTGATATTTATAATGTCTGCAATTTTATCACTCTCATTCTTCATCTTAAATGAATTCATACCATATAACCAACATACTACTCAGACCACAGCAGAGTTCTGTACGTTTTTCTGTTGCATAACAATCATATCATTGTTGAGTTATATCTTTTTCAGAAAAACATATTTTGAAATATCCTACATTGGCGGAAACATCGCGTTCAAATCCTCTAACTATACCATATCTGGGACACAGGATTTCCAAAAGGCTCTGCACAGCGCAAAGAACAGATCTGATGCTATGAGCTGACACCACCAAAAAGAAAATGAAAAGACTGCATAAAAAGGGATGCCTTAAACTGGCTACCCCTTTTTCTTTAATACTATAATTTCATAATACATCGCAATTACCAATCAGACACTCCTTACCTTTAAAAGCAAACCCATATTTTCTGATGTTCTCTGGTGCAAATCCATCCGCAATAAGCTCTGCTTCATACAATTTTTCTTCAATCTGATTCAGAGCATTTTCGACTGTTTTGGCAAGGTCTTTTTCTTTCAAGGGCTTGTGCACTTTAAACTCTATGATATAGGCACAGTCCCTCTCCCTGTCTTTTGGAACAAGCATGATATCATAACGCCCAAAACCACTTTCTCTGTTCGAAGTAATCTGAAACCTTCCGTCAAGCTCCACCATCAATCCTAATACAAAACCATGATAAAACCGCTCTGGCGCATCATCATCTGAAACATTTTTCGCAATGTCAAAACTTGAAAAACTATGCAGTGCAATCTTATTCATAAATTCATTCATCGCGTCCACATCATTGATAAGTAATGCCTTAATAAAATTATTATATGCTGTCTCTGTACTTCCTCCAAACCAGCCCTTCACCATATCTTCAAACATACTTGCCACTTCCATGTTTGTGAGTGACAGCGTATATACTTTCTTTTTGCGCTCACCAACACGCTCAAGCTTTACCACCTTTAAATACCCCGTTGCAAGCAGTAAGCTCCAGACTGCGCCTGTACTTCCATCCAGCTGACTGAATACAATCTGCTCATTTAACTCTGTAGTCAGTGTCCTACCTACAAGCAGGTCCTCCATTGCACTTTTGACTGCAGTATTTCCCTGTCGTATCAGGGAATTTACAAGCCCATTTCCGCTTGTATCCGCCCAATAGGTATCATACTCTCCACCTCTATAAATAAATGATGCAATCGACCAGGGATTGTAAATATCTGTATGAGAACCAAATGTAAAACCATCATACCATGCCTTTACACCCTGTTTTTCCTCACCAAGCCCTGTATCATCAAGTGCCTTGAACACTTCTTCCTCCGTAAACCCGAACGCTGTTGCATACTGACTGGAAGTCGTGGTTATTACCATAAGATTATTCAAGTCTGAAAAGATGCTCTCCTTTGAAATTCTTGTGATGCCCGTAATCAAGCCACGTTTCAGATAAGGATTTGTCTTGAATGTGCTGTTAAAAAATCCCCTGAAAAATTCAACCGCCTCATTCCAGTACCCCGACAGCCATGCCTCCTGCATCGGCGTATCATACTCATCGAGAATAATGATAACATCTTTGTCATAATAACGCCGCATGAAATTTGCCATTGAGTGGACTGCGCCCGATGCTACCGCCCCTTTCATCTGGGGACATACGCTTTCGTAATAATCCTTCTCCTTTTTACTTAATAAATTTCCCTCAAGCAGATAACTATTCTGTTCATACAATTCAGCAATAACCTTAGAGATTTTATACTCCATGTCCTCATATTTTGTCGCCTTAATATTGGCAAAACTAAGAAAAATCACAGGAAATGAGCCTTGTAACTGCCTGTACTTTTCCTCATTCCAAATAGAAAGTCCCTCAAATAAATCTCCTCTGTCTTGATACTGACAGGAGAAAAAGCACTCAAGCATACTCATGTTGAGCGTCTTGCCAAACCTGCGCGGACGCGTAATCAGCATAACATCTGTACCGCTATCCCACCACTCCCTGATAAAATCTGTCTTATCAATATAAAAGGCTTTCTGTTCCCTTATTCTGTCAAACCGCTGTACCCCTACATTTACCAAAATCTTACTTTCCATAATTACACCTCGCAGTAACGAAATCAACCTACTAACAGTATACACGACATACCCCTTTTTCACAATAGAAAAGTACCCGCAAGTGCGAACGTGCGTGTGCCCCTGTGTGCGATTTTCAGGCAGCGGTGGAACAAGTAACCACCCAAACGGAAAAAAGGGCTGTGCTGTCGCTGGTCATCAGTCATACTTTCCTGAAGCTTTGAATTAGCTCTCTTTCCTTTAACACATACTCTCTAAATTGCCTGTTTTTCTTTATAGCTTCGCCTCGCCTTTCAGAAAATACCACCTCTAAATGTTCAAAAATATTTATCGCCCCCCTCCTGACTGTCCCAGTATAGGATAGAATCACGCTGCTTTCAAGCTCTATTTTCACTGAATAATTTCCGCAAAAAAAGCAGGCTATCCATATCAGATTTCCTGCTCTTAGTGATTATACAGGCTGTAAATCCTCCTGCTTTTGCAACTCTAATATTTCTTCTCTTGACAGCCTAGAGTATTTCATAATTTTCTCTATTGGCTGATTATCTTTTATCATATCTCTAGCTATTTCGATGTACGCTTCTGCTTTTCCCTCTACTTTTCCTTCTTTTCTACTATCCTTTGCAATCTCCTCAAATAATGTACACACTTTTAATTGCTCCTTTCTTTTTGATTTTTCTATATTTATGTTATTTGTTGCTGCCAGAGCACGCACAACATCTTCATCAATAGTATGAGAATCTTCATATTCCACTACCTTTTTCATACGCTCTCTTTTATCTAACGACGCATTATATACCAAATTAAGCAATTGAAACAGGTCCCTGTTATCTATATTTTTAAACTGTAGCTTATTATTCACTACTTCTACGAGATGCATTGGATAATTGCCCACAAATGGCTTAATTTCATCTGGAATATTCAGTACCCCATGTAAATCTCTTGCTCCATCCCATGCTTTCTCACCATAATAGATTACTACCGTGACTACAGGCAGGAACTTATCTTCTTTTTGCATATGTGATAAGTATTCCTCCTCTGTCAGTCCTTTTGCATCTTTATACTTTTGTTTTAGACTTTTCCACTGTTTATCATAAGCATATGCGTCAAGGTTCATTACTCGCACTGGCATTCCATAATGAATCTTATCCTGATTTTCAATCCCTACAAGTGCAAACTCTACCCCCATTGCCGTCTTAATCACCCTGAACAAATCTCTTGCTGCTGTAATGGATTCTGACTGATTTCCCAATTCAAGAATGTTGGATTCTTCTGTATCTCGTTCTTCTAATTGTTCCGCCTTAATGACCTGCCCTCCTTCAAACAACACTGCATTGAAAAAATCTGCATATCGTTCATTATTTTTCCAATACTCTTTCAAAGCTGCATCCGGCTTTAATCTTTTTCCCATGTATTTCATACTCCTTTATAATTTCATTATACTGTCCTGAACTTGCATTCACAAGCAAAAATTTATTTCTTTCACCAGTCGGTTTTCTCCATCATCTCTACTCGCGCGCCTGGCGTCCGTCAGCTTCTGCTGACATTTTTCTTTGGACGCCTGTGTGCATAAAAAGACGGCTCTTATTTTATGAATAAAAACCGTCTTTTTCGTCTGTTATTTTTCAGCTGTATTTTTCAAGAATGCCCTAAAATCAAGGGATTCAGCCCTCCTGATTTAAGCGGCTTAAGCGGATAGCTTGGTCGGCTGCAATACATGCCTCCACAATCTCCTGAATATCCCCATTCATCACTTTATCAAGTTTATAAATCGTCAGGTTAATGCGGTGGTCTGTGACGCGCCCCTGCGGAAAATTGTAGGTACGAATCTTCTCTGAGCGGTCGCCTGTACCAATCTGACTCCTGCGCATTTCGGCCTCCGCATCATGGCGCTGCTGCTGCTCCATATCATACAGCTTCGCCTTCAGCAGTGCAAACGCCTTTGCCTTGTTCTGCAGCTGCGATTTTTCGGTCTGGCTGTAAACCACAATTCCCGTTGGATAATGTGTCAGGCGCACTGCCGAGTCCGTCGTATTAACGCACTGTCCTCCATTGCCTGATGCACGCATTACATCAATTCTAATATCTTTATCCTCAATGACAATATCAATATCCTCGTCAACTTCTGGCATCACAGCCACACTGATTGTCGATGTATGAATCCTGCCGCCGGATTCGGTTTCTGGTACACGCTGTACACGGTGCACCCCTGATTCATATTTCATAACAGAGTAGGCGCCCTGCCCTGTTATCATAAACGTGACACTTTTCATGCCGCCGATACCAATCTCTTCGCATTCCACAAGCTCTGTTTTCCAGCGTCTCCCTTCCGCATAATGAACATACATACGGTAAATCTCCGCTGCAAAAAGCGCCGCTTCATCTCCTCCTGCACCTGCTCGGATTTCTACAATAACATTCTTGTCATCATTGGGATCCTTGGGCAAAAGAAGAATTTTAAGCTGTGTTTCAAGCTCTTCAATTCGTTTCTTGGCATCGTTTAGCTCTTCTTTGAGCATCTCCCGCATCTCTGCATCACTTTCTGAATCAAGCAGCAAAAGCGAGTCTTCAACAGTTTCCTTACATTTTTTGTACTCCTTATACGCCTCAACAATTGGCGTCAAATCACTCTGCTCTTTCATAAGCGCACGAAAACGCTTTTGATCTCCTGTAACTGTTGGTTCATTCAGTTCATTTAATATTTCTTCAAAACGATGTAGCAAATCGTCCAATTTATCAAACATTTTTATCCTCCATTCCTCATCCATATATGCTCTTTAAGCCTTCATTCCAAAAACAACCCTATCTAGCCCTGCATAGTCTTTGAGTATTTGAATTTGCGAAAAACCAGCTTCCTGCATCAATGTTCTGACTGCTTCACCCTGCTTGCAGCCAATTTCCAAAAATAAATGTGCACCTTTTCTCATATACTCTGGCGCCTTTTGAATTATTTTTCTGTAAAAAGATAATCCATCCTCTCCACCGTCAAGCGCAAGCAGCGGTTCATGCTCTCGCACTTCTGGCATCAGAACCTTAATTTCTTCTGTTTCAATATAAGGCGGATTGGAT
>OFFL01000272.1_pt1 | contig 60187 bp, 53 predicted proteins | sample 1521391 | NCBI WGS metagenome assembly OFFL01 (sample SAMEA3504082, study PRJEB24116) | mouse gut metagenome | biome: mouse gut; feature: mouse-associated habitat; material: faeces | place: Denmark | collected 2011
CATCACGCATGACAAGCTGGTTGTGTATCTCGCAGATTTTCGTGCGTATCGTGTCAAGGTAACGGTTCAGTTCGAGGTCTTTCTTAGTCTTACCTTTCGACTGACCTTTCGCTGCATTCCAGTTTTCTGGAGATACATACCGGTTGGTATAGATTTCCGCACGTTGCCCATTCATAGTGATGCGGAGAGCAATGGGCATTTCACCCTCCTTGTTTAAGCGAGCCTTCCTTGCAATGAAGTTCAAGGAGAAATAGCTCTCGTTGGATAATTTCATTTGTTTGTGGCTTTAATGGTTAAACTAAAGATACAAAATTTTTCTCGGTTTTACAAGTAGTAAAAGCCAAAGAACGTATGAAATTATCGGGGTAGCGAGGGTGCAAAACGCCCAAATTCACATAATCTGCCAATCTGCACCCTCGTTTCGCACCCTTTTTTAACACTTCAGACAACCATTTATTCTGCCGGAAGTATTGATAGAGAGGGCGTGGTACACTGTGGTACATCGTTTGTGGTACACTTGAAATGTACCACATCTCCACTTGATATTGTACCCTCGACACACCTGAAAAGGGTACATTCATTAGCAGTCCATATCATGCGCAAATCGTTGAAAAATAACGAAATAAATCTTTAAGAGGGTACAGTTGGCGGTACAATTTTAAGTGTACCCTTTTTGCACACCAGATACTTCAATATTTTGCAATGATTGGGGATAGAGGGCATAAAGCAAAACCTCTGAAAATCGGTGATTTTCAGAGGTTTTCGTCGGATTGATAAACCCTTCAGTGATCCGCCTGGGGCTCGAACCCAGGACCCCAACATTAAAAGTGTTGTGCTCTACCAGCTGAGCTAGCGAATCATGTGCTTTTTGTTGCAAGGAGAACTTTCTACCTCGGAAAACCTGGAGAGGCTCGTGGTCGCTCTCGACCGTTGCTAAGGGCGTTCCCTTAAAAAGCGATGCAAAGGTAGAGAGTTTTTTTTTATTTTGCAAATATTTTACACTTTTTTTGTCGCAAAATGCCAATTTATGCTTAATTTCGTGGTGAATTTATGTTTTTAAAGGGGATTACCACCCTATTTTGACCTTTCTGATGATGAATTTCAATATATTTCTAAAACGGACAATTTTATCTGTTGCCATGTTGGCGGCGGGATTTTTCGCATATTGTTTTCCACTCAAGCTTGCCGGGATCGACACCACCCGCACTGCCATCCTCATCCATGACCTGAGGTTCGGCGTCGATCTTGTGGCTGAAAACGTCGATCGGCCACTCATCCCGGCTTCGGTAATGAAATCAGTGACCGTAGCGTCGCTACTCAATCTTGCCGACTGCAGCGAGCAGTTTTTCACTCCGGTTGTGGCTGAGGGCGCTATAGCCGATGGTGTCCTCCACGGCAATCTAATGGTGCGTGTCACCGGCGATCCCACCATCGAGTCGCAGTACCTGCCCGACTCACGTGGATTTGCCGACAGCATAGCCATTGCCCTGAAACGTATCGGTATCAGCAGCATAGAAGGAGATGTCATCATCGACGAGAGCGACTTTCCTGACGCTACCACGCCGGCGGGATGGATGGCAGAAGATATCCCATGGTACTACGGAGCGAGGCTCCAGGGTGCAAATTTCCGCGACAACAGGTTCAGGCTGAGGCTTCCGTCGGGCGACTCCTCCCCTTTCGTCCCAGACCTTAAGTTCAATTACGTCAATCGCACAAAGCGCGGAGTCAAGGTAGACCGTCGCGACGGTTCAGAGACATTCACCGTTAGCGGCAACCTGCGACGCGGCTACAGCGAGACTTTTTCCATGCCTTATCCTTCGAAGGTGATGCGACATGAAATCATCACCACGTTGGCGGATATGGGAATAGAGGTAGGCGGCACGCAAGTGGCGCATCCGTCCGAATCACGCATCATCTACACCCATAAGTCACCTACGTTCGCAGCTATCATGCAGAGCCTCATGTTCCGGTCAGACAACCTGATGGCCGAAGGGATGCTGCGCGCCATAACACCAGGCGGGACACGAGCCGATGCCATAGCCGAAGAGAAAGCCGTGTGGACCATGGCCGGAATAAGCGACTATGGTGTGACGATAATCGATGGCAGCGGTCTGTCGCGCGACAACCGTCTCACCGCACGCTTTCTTGCCGACATATATAAGTATATGCTCCTCGACGATTTCTCAAACGATTACACCAATCTGTTTCCACGTGCCGGCTACGACGGCACGATGCGTGCCTTCCTTGCCGACACTCCGCTCGAGGGGCGTGTGGCCATGAAGACAGGCTCCATGAAGGGAGTGCAATCCTACGGCGGCTATCTTTTCGACGAAGACGGCACTCCCACCCACATCATTGTTTTCATGGCAAACGGATTCCGATGCAGCCGTGCAGCCCTAAAAAATGAGTTGCAGCGTTTGCTATTAGAAAAATTTAATGTAAGTTTGCAGTAGAATACGACGACTATGAACAAAATAGACAACAACAGCCTGGAGCTGCTAAACCTCGCATACGAGATCGAGGGACTTCTTCTTCTGCAAATCAACCGTGGCGATGAGACCACCGACGAGATGCGCTCTCTGCTTCGTTCAAAGGCCGAGGAGCTCGCCCGTCGTCTGCAGCCAGACTCTGAGGGAGAGTCCCATATCACCCTTCCAGACGAGGAGGAATACAACGATGATTTTGTGGATGAGACAACAGTCACTGAGACCGGCAGCGAAGAGGCCCACCACATCAGTGGACCGTCAGTAGCCCCCGAGCCTCAACCTGCTCCCATGCCCCACACCGATGCCCAATCAATAGCCGAGTCGGCACAACTTGAAGAGACCGAGGACGCAGAGCCATCAATGACCCTCGATGAGAAACTCTCACGCCAGAGAGCCCAGAACATCTTCAAGGCCTTTACGCTCAACGATAAATTCCGTTTCCGCCGCGAACTATTCCGCAACTCCCAGGATGAGTTTGACGAGACACTCAACGTCATCGCCACGATGTCGGACTTCGACGAAGCCGAGGAATACTTCTACAACGACCTCTGCTGGGACCCTGACAGCGACGACGTGAAAGAATTCATGGCCATCGTGCGCCGTCATTTTTGATCCGCGCCGACCCTCATCACCGCCACTGTCACCGCGGTGTCCATAATCAAAAAAATCACAAATCACCAATTCTGATAGAAACGCATGGGAAAACTCTATATCGTCCCTACCCCGGTAGGCAATATGGCAGACATGACACCTCGCGCTGTAGAAGTGCTCAAGGAATGCTCGCAGATATTCGCCGAGGACACCCGAACCTCCTCGGTGCTGCTGCGTCATTTCGGCATCACCACCCCATGCGCCAGCCATCACAAATTTAACGAGCATGCCACCGTACGTCCCATAGTCGACCGACTATTAGGAGGCGAGACCGTGGCATTGATATCCGATGCCGGCACCCCCGGCATCAGCGACCCGGGCTTCCTCCTCACCCGCGAATGCCGCCGTGAAGGCATCGAGGTTGAGACACTTCCCGGCCCTACGGCCTTTGTCCCGGCACTCGTCAACTCCGGGCTCCCCTGCGACCGCTTCACTTTCGAGGGATTCCTTCCGCCTAAAAAAGGGCGTCAGAGCCGTCTGGAAAAAATAGCATCCAACGACTGCACATCAATCATCTACGAATCCCCCCTGCGCCTTGTCAAGACCCTCGAGCAGCTCGCTGAAGTATGTGGCTACGACCGTCCCGCCTCCGTGTCACGCGAGATTTCAAAACTCCACGACACCACCCATTGGGGCACCCTCGGAGAACTCGCATCTTACTTCGCCGAAAACCTTCCGCGAGGAGAAATTGTTATCATTGTGGGTGCTCCCGACAACGGCGGCCCACGCATCCACAAGAACAAATACAAGGAATAATTATCCACCATTCTCATTTTTCAACTACATCTCTATGAAAAAGATTGCAGCATTGGCAGTTGTCGCAGTATCCCTGCTTACTGCCTGTAACGGTGACAAACTAAAGAACGCCGAAGCTCAGAACGAGCAACTTAAGGGTGACCTCCGCGAGACACTTGCCACTCAGGACAGTCTTCTCGTGCTTGTCAATGACATCTCCGACGGCATGAATCAGATAAAAGATCTGGAAAAAATCATCTCCACACCAAGCTCCCTTGGCGGTGAATCAGCATCACGCAAGGAGCAGATCAAAAACGACATGATTGCCATCCAACAGGCTCTCCAGGAACGTCGCGAGCGCCTGGAAGAACTTGAAAAGAAACTCGCAGCCACAGGAGGCGAAAGCACAACACTCAAACGCACCATCGCCAACCTCAAGACACAAGTGGCCGAGCAGCAGACCGAAATAGCCACTCTCAACAATATGCTGGCCAGCGCCAACATCCGCATCGAAGCCCTCAACACAGAGGTTACAACCCTTAATACCACCGTTGACTCGCTCAACACAGGCCTCACCATTGAACGCGCACAGAAGACCGCCGCCCAGGAAGAAGCCACAGCAGCGACCAACGAGCTCAACGCATGCCACTATGCCATCGGCACAAGCAAAGAGCTGAAGGAGAAGAAAATCCTCCAGTCAGGCTTCCTGCGCAAGACAAAAGTCATGAAGGGTGACTTCGACGAATCATACTTCACCACAGCTGACCGCCGTGCGCTGACCGAAATTCCCACCCACAGCAAGAAGGCAAAGGTGCTCACACAACAGCCTGCCGACTCATACCAGATCGTTGACGTGAACGGACAGAAAGTGATCCGCATCACTAATCCCGAAAAATTCTGGCAGCTCTCCAACTTCCTGGTAATCCAGGTGGACTAACTGACTATAACCGACAACAGAGGGGTAAAACGGCATGCCTGCAGCAGATACTACCGTTTTACCCCTCTGCTACTCATAAACAGGTCTCCACACCTTTGATTATTTTAACATCCCACATCATACTTTTCACAACAAAATCTTTTCAACTTTAATTCAAACGCATGAAACTCAAGACTATCGTGACTACCGTAGCCGTTTGTTGCGGGGCGGCAGCATCAGCCCAGAGCGTCGATGCCAAGTACCTCGCCTATCCCTCCTATTCAGGTGAAGACCTCGAACTCACAGTCAATTCCAAAGGCACTCATTGGCGTCTTTGGTCACCTGGAGCCGAAGCGGCTCGAGTGATGCTCTACAGTACAGACCGTAACACCCCAGCCACCGACACTCTCGAAATGCAACGCAGTACCAACGGCACATGGATAGCCAGTGTACCTCGTCAACTCTACGGTTCATTCTACACTTTTTCTGTAAAGGACAACGGAAAATGGCTTAAAGAAACACCCGGCGTATGGGCCAAAGCAGTAGGCACCAACGGTGAACGCGCCGCCATCATCGACTTCGCCACCACCGATCCTGAAGGCTGGGCTTCTGACCGTGGCCCTGAAATAGCACATATCAACGATGCCGTCATCTATGAGATGCACCACCGCGACTTCTCGCAGCACCCATCATCAGGCATAGTGCACAAAGGCAAATTCCTTGCCCTCACCGAGCCATCCACCACCAATCCCGAAGGTGAGGCCACCGGTGTGGACCACCTCAAGGAACTCGGTGTAACCCACATCCACATTCTCCCATCCTATGACTACAACAGCGTCGACGAGGCCAATCTGCCTTCAAACCAGTATAACTGGGGTTATGACCCATTTAACTACAACGCCCCTGAAGGTTCCTACTCGACCGACCCTGCCGATCCCGCAGCGCGTGTGACAGAAATGAAGGAGATGATCAAAAACCTGCATGACAACGGGATAGGCGTGATAATGGATGTAGTGTACAACCACACTGCCGACAACGACGACTCCAACTTCTCGCTCACAGCACCAGGCTATTACTACCGCCACCGCGAGGACGGCACCTACAGCGACGCTTCAGGTTGCGGCAACGAGACCGCCTCAGAACGCCAACAGATGCGCGACTTCATCATCAATTCTGTGAAATACTGGGCCAAGGAATACCACATCGATGGTTTCCGTTTCGACCTCATGGCCATCCACGACATCGAGACGATGAACCAGGTAGCGGCTGCGCTTAAAGAAATCAATCCATCCATCTTCGTCTACGGAGAAGGTTGGACAGCCGGTGACTCCCCACTCCCTGCCGATCAGCGCGCACTCAAGGAGAACGTGGCCAAGATGCCTCAGATAGCAGTGTTCAGCGATGACATCCGCGACGCCATCAAGGGACACTACTCCAATGCAGCTGACCGCGGCTTTGCCACCGGGAAGCCGGGACAGGAAGAGACCGTGAAAATCGGCATAGTAGGTGCCACAGCCCATCCACAGGTCGACTACAGCAAAGGCAACAACTCAAAATTCCCCTACGCTGCCGCACCGACCCAGATAATCAACTACGTGTCATGCCATGACGACCTCATGCTCACCGACAAACTCCGCAAGTCGATGCCCGACGCCACCGACGCCGAACGTCAGCGCGCAGCTCGTCTGGCACAGACCATCGTCATGACATCGCAGGGCACCCCCTTCATGTTTGCCGGCGAAGAGCTTTTCCGCGACAAGCAGGGTGTCCACAACTCCTACAATTCTCCTGACTCAATCAATGCCATCGACTGGAATCTGAAGCATCAGAATGCCGAGCAGTTCGCTTATTACAAGGAACTCATCAAGCTCCGTAAAGAGCATCCCGCCTTCCGCATGACCACAGCCGAGGACGTAAGCAAGCATCTGAAATTCGACAATGTCAAGGAACCCAACCTTATCTCCTACTCTCTTACCGGACATGCCAACGGTGACAGCTGGAAGGAAATCAAGCTCGTGTTCAACGGCTCTGACGAAGTCCGCGAAGTTAAGATACCCAAAGGTGACTGGACCATCATAGCCGAGGACGGCCGCATCAACGCCTCAGGCATGGGTACTACCCGCGGGGGAAAACTCAGCGTGGCTCCCCGTTCGGCCCTCATCCTTGCCCTGACCAAATAAGCAGAAGAAAAAACCAGACATTTTAGCTACACTATTCTTATAACAGGGGCGGCAGCTTTCCATTATGAAAGCTGCCGCCCCTGAGTACTTTTCATTCTATATCCCTCCTGTTCATATCACGCCGAAGTGTCGAAGAGCCTTCCCGATTCCATCGTCATCAGCATCGGCTGTGACATAGTCTGCAACAGCCTTGACCTCAGGGAGAGCATTTCCCATGGCCACACCGAGCCCCACATGTTCCAGCATCCCCATATCGTTTTCACCATCACCGAAAGCCATCGTTTCCGAAATATCAATACCGAAATGTTCTATCATGCGGTCGATGCCCACACTCTTGTCACTGCCTTTAGGAATTATGTCGGCAAAATAGGGGCACCAGCTTGTCGGTTCACATCCGGTAAGCACATCCCGGAACAGTCCGGAGGCCTCGATTTCTTCATGAGAGCCAAACACCATCATCTGTACCACATCACACGCCTTCGCATCCTCAATGCTTCTCACAGGCACCTGCGGTAAATGAAGCATTTCAGCCACCACCAGGAAATTATCATCGATAGCAGTGGTGAAAATCCCACCCCGCGCCGGCACCACCACAAACGGCATGCTGCTGCCCGCCGAGAAATCAACCAGGCGCTCTACATCCCCCTTGTCGATAAGACGCGTAAATATAGGTGTCCTGCCGTCATGACCGAGGCAAAGGGCTCCATTGACGGTTACATAACCATCAAACTCCAGATCGCCAAGATTGTCAATCCATTCTATGTGGCGTCCTGACGAAATAAACACCTTCACGCCTTTGGCACGCAGCTCGGCAAGCGCACGGCGTGTATCAGCAGGGACTCGTCCACTTCCGATAGGCACAAGAGTACCGTCGATATCAAAAAACACAGCTTTTATCATAATCAAATCTTCATCATTTTTTTCCGGGTGCAAAATTACTCAATCAAAACGACATTATCGCACCTTTTATGGCAAATTGAGATAGTATCTTTGTGACCTAATCAATCAAACTAATCACAAACTTATAATCCTATAATACCATGAAAAAACTTCCTGTATCAAAAAAAGTTTATGACGACATCATGTTACGCATCCACTCATCGCTCGTGGTCCTCGAACACCGCCCCGACGAGGCTCTTGAAACAATGGAAATCATTGAGAACTACCTGGCCACAGGTATCACTCCCGACCTCCAAAACCACAGCGAGATAGCCCGCATAGTCTTCACGCTGCTCTATCCCGAAATCGACAAGGCCATCGAGCGTTCACGACGTGCCCGCGAGGCAGCCGCACGACGTCGTGAAGCCAAACAGAAGTGCGTCACACCTATCCAGGCTGACGAAGAACTCATCCCCGAGACTCCGCTACAGGAAGAATCAGCTCCTGCCATATTGCTCAACCGCCGTCAGCGTCGTGAACTCGAACGTCGCCGACGTGCTGAGGCGCGACATACCATCCGATCGGCAAACAACTCCAAAACAAATGTTAAAGCATTGCCAAAATCGCCATGCACGACCTCGTCGTCAAGGAATTTTTCATAACTTTGCATCTGAACCCTATCCTCACACCTAATGAATCTACGCCCGACAATCAGCGTCATCATTCTTGCCGCAGCCATGAATCTGTCGGCCCAGACCGAGCATCCCGATTCACTCTCAACAGCACCGGTGGCCACGCCTGCGGCAGCCCTATCAACCCCTGCCGGCTCGCCGCACAGTGAAAAACCTGACACTGAGGTGCCGGTCTATCACCCTGAGACTGACACATCTCTCCCGGCCAGCACACTGACGGCCCCGTCATTCCACTACACTATGCCACAATGGGGAAGAATTGCAGCCTGGGACAACGGTGGACTCTATGGCGAGACTTCAATGCTTGCCATGCCCGGCATGATGGGAATGGAGACCGGGCGCCTCACTCTCGCCCAACGCTTCGGCAATCTCTCTGTCAGCGCTTATGCCGCAGCTGTGAAGTATGGATACTACGGAGGGCTGACCCGCTCTCTTGGCTTCGGCGGCTCAATCTCCTACGATTTTAACGAACATCTCGGCGTGACAGTCTTCGGGAGTTATTATAACAACACATCAGGATTGCGGCCGTCAATCGCCGGATATATGAACCTCACCACATTCGGGGGATATTTCGACTACCGCATCAATAACCGCTGGGGTGTGAAAGTGGGGGGACAGAGCTACCGGACATCATCGGGCGAATGGCATGCCCAACCTATTGTCATGCCTTATTACCGTATAACCAAGGATGCAGCGATAGGTATCGACGTGGGAGGAATAATCTATAATGCCGTGCAGCAGAACCGCGAACGCCATTCCCACAGGCAGAACTATAACCCCACCATAGCACCGCCCGAGAAACCTGTGCTCACCGTAGGCTCACCCACCACCAATCCCTATGGCTACTGATCGGAGCTGACCGTATGGCGCGAACGAGTGATAAGAAATTTTCATTTGCATATTAAATAATAAACACCTACCTTTGTGGCGACAAAGGGGTGCGGAGCCCCGCCCAAGGAGCCCCGCTGAGATGATACCCTCTGAACCTGATGCGGTTAGTACCGCCGAAGGGATTGCACTACGGCTTATCATACACACGCGGGGAGCAAAACATCACATTCCCCCGGCGTAGTTCCGGTTAATTATCGTCGCAAGCCGTCAAGCCCGGTGGGCATCATCGCTTTGTCAACACAGTTTTTATCAAAAACTTTTCAATGCCCGACACGCGATGAGAAATTATTTCCCAGTCCTATCAATAGCCGGTTCAGACCCCTCGGGAGGTGCCGGAATCCAAGCCGACCTGAAGACCATATCGGCCATTGGTTGCTACGGCATGACAGCCATCACGGCACTCACGGCGCAGAACACCGCCGGAGTGCGCTCAATCATGGCTGTGACTCCGCAATCCATCGCCGACCAAATCGATATGGTGATGACCGACATCCCTCCGCTGGCCGTAAAAACAGGCATGCTGTGCAATGCCGAAGTTGCAGCAGCTGTGGCCGACCGCATGGAGATGTACCGTCCGCAAAACCTTGTCATAGACCCGGTGATGGTCTCAACCTCCGGCTCAGCCCTCCTTGATGACTCCGGTGTGGAAATACTCACCACGCGGCTGTTCCCTCTTGCCACAATCGTCACCCCCAACCAGCGTGAAGCTTTCGCCCTCACCGGTTCTGACGACCCCGAACTCCAGGCCCACACACTCAGCGAGATGGGGTGCCGCAACATTCTCATAAAAGGGGGCGACACAGCTGACACAGATTTCAAGACCGACATTCTTTATCTCAACCATTGCCGCGAAGCCATTGAGCTGCGTGCCGACGCTGTGGATACAATCAACACCCACGGCACCGGGTGCACCCTCTCCTCTGCCATAGCCTCGTATCTTGCCCTCGGCTATGACCTCAAAGCTGCCGTGCGCCAGGCGAAGCTATATGTGACACGCGCACTGGAAGCCGGAGCATTCGTCACCACAGGAAAGGGACATGGCCCGGTGAACCACTTTTTCGCTCCCCGCAGGTTGAAAAACTATAATCCAGACCGCCATGCAGATAACCGTTAACGACCGTATCCTCGAAATTGCCGACAATGCCACCCTCCAGGATGCTCTCAATGCCAAGGAGATAGCTCCGCAAGGGATCGCGACAGCCCTCAACGGCCGTGTGATACCCGCTCAGGCACGTGCAGCCACCATTCTTCACGAAGGTGACAAAATAGTGATAATCAAAGCCTTTTACGGAGGTTGACAATCCATCACCAACCCTGTAGCCCACAGCCATTCCATCATGCTGAAAATAGCCATCACTCCCCAACATATCAATGAGCGCACCGAAGCCAAGAATGTCGTCGCCATCCTCGAAAACGGATGGCACCGTGTGCATCTGCGCCATCCGGGAGCATCGTTGACCGACATGCGCCGGCTCATCGAGGCTATACCGCAACGTTGGCACGGCTCACTGGTGCTCCACGGACATTTCGACCTCGTAAACGAATTCAATCTCGGCGGCCTTCATCTCAACCGCCGTTGCCCCGAGCCACCGTCGCTCTACCGGGGTGCGCTGAGCCGTTCGTGCCACACCATCGGAGAGGTGCGCGAATCAGTAGGGATGGCATACGTCACATTAAGCCCGATTTTCGACAGCATCTCCAAGTCAGGCTACCGTAGCCGTTTCTCACCAGCCCTGCTGTCGGAGCTCTCGCTCGTGGACCATCCCCCGGTGATAGCCCTCGGAGGGGTGACATTTGAACGTCTACCCGAACTCAAACGTTACAATTTCAGCGGTTATGCGATGCTCGGGGCTTTGCCCTGGGATGCACCTGCCGAGGAAATGAAAAGAATAACACGGATAAGTGAGTCGTAGGACCCACTACCGATTACCCACCGATTAATCATATCAACTATGTTACAGTTCATAACACATCCCAGCGATAAATATTCAATCCCTGAAGAGGTACAGATGGTGCTTGAAGGGGGCTGCAAATGGGTGCAACTTCGAATGAAGGATGCGTCGGACGAGGAATTTCGTCAGGTGGCACAGGAGATTATCCCACTGTGCCAGGAGAATAACGCGTTTTTGATATTTGATGACCGCGTGGAGCTCGCCATGGAGATGTCGGTACACGGTGTGCATCTCGGCAAACACGACATGTCGCCGCTACAGGCCCGCGAGCTCATGGGGGCCGAAGCCGTGATAGGTTGCACAGCCAACACAGCCGCCGATATCATGGCATTCAAAGGTTGGGACGTGGACTATGTCGGACTCGGCCCTTTCCGCTACACCACCACAAAGGCCAACCTCTCGCCGGTGATAGGTCTTGAGGGTTACAAAAAGATTGTGGACGAGGTCCGCGGAGCCGATATGCTCCTTCCCATAGTGGCCATAGGAGGGATAACCCTCGAGGATATACCTTCCATAATGTCGACAGGTGTCAACGGCGTGGCGATGAGCGGTGCCATCATCAATGCTGACAATCCTGTGGACTATACCCGGCGTGTGCTTGAAGCACTCGAACCACACAGGCCCTCCAACAAGAGAGCTGCACAATAGGAATATAACAGTTTATTCATCACAACTTTAAAGATAATGACCGATATTCTCACAATCGGTGGCAGGGAGTTTACCTCACGCCTCTTCGTAGGCACCGGAAAATTCTCCTCTAACCGTCTTATGCTTGAATCCATCCTGGCGTCAGGCTCTGAAATGATAACGGTGGCCATGAAACGCATTGACATGGACCACGAGGAAGATGACGATATGCTGCGTCATATCAATCGCGAACATGTGCAGCTGCTACCCAACACGTCGGGAGTACGCAATGCCGAAGAGGCAGTACTTGCAGCCAATCTCGCCCGCGACTGTTTCGGGACCGATTTCATAAAGCTCGAAATCCACCCCGACCCCAAATATCTCCTCCCCGACCCCATCGAAACCTTGAAGGCTACCGAAACACTTGCCAAACAAGGATTCAAGGTTCTCCCCTACATACAGGCCGACCCTGTGCTTTGTAAACGTCTCGAAGAGGTCGGTACAGCTGCCGTGATGCCTCTCGGTGCACCGATAGGAACCAACAAAGGCCTTAAAACACGTGACTTGCTCGAAATCATAATCGCCGAAAGCCGTGTGCCGGTGGTGATTGATGCAGGACTCGGCGCTCCTTCACACGCCGCCGACGCTATGGAAATGGGAGCCGACGCCGTGCTCGTCAATACCGCGATAGCTGTAGCCGGCGATCCCGTAGAAATGGCAATCGCCTTCAAACTCGCTGTGGAGGCAGGCAGACGCGGCTATCTCGCCGGACTCGGAAGCGTATCTGTCTCAGCGTCGGCCACCAGTCCACTCACCGCTTTTCTCGACCTCTAAGGTCCTCCCTTATTCCTCACTATCCGAACACTCTTAACCTTTCATCAACAGATGCAAATAGAAAATATTGATGTCAACTCCTATCCGGGGTCTGAAAAAGTATATATCGACGGCGAAATCCACCATATAAAAGTCGGTATGCGACGCGTCAACCTCACCCCGACCGTCAAGATAATCAATGGCGAGAGACTCGTGCGACAGAATGAGCCGGTCTATGTCTATGACACCAGCGGCGTATATACCGATCCCAATGTCGAGGTGGATATCAACCGCGGATTGCCACGTCTGCGTGAAGAGTGGCTCAGCCTCCGCGACGACCTTGAGCAACTCCCCCACATCACATCGGAATATGGACGCCAGCGCGAGGCCGACAAGAGCCTCGACTCAATACGTTTCGGCCATCGTTACGCACCGCGCCGTGCCGCCGCCGGAAAAGCCATCACCCAGATGGCACTCGCCCGGGAAGGGATTATAACCCCCGAGATGGAATATGTGGCCATCCGCGAGAACAACAATGCCAAAGCCCTGGGAATAGAATCGCACATCACACCTGAATTCGTGCGTGACGAAATAGCAGCCGGACGAGCCGTTCTCCCAGCCAACCCTAACCACCCCGAAGCCGAGCCAATGATCATAGGCCGCAACTTCCTTGTGAAACTCAACACCAACATCGGCAACTCAGCCCTCTCGTCGGGTATCGAGGAGGAGGTCAGCAAAGCCGTGTGGAGCTGCTATTGGGGAGGTGACACGCTTATGGATCTTTCAACTGGCGACAACATCCATGAGACACGCGAATGGATTATCAGGAACTGCCCTGTACCGGTGGGTACAGTACCTGTCTACCAGGCTCTCGAAAAGGTAAACGGAAAGGTGGAGGACCTCACATGGGAAATTTACCGCGACACCCTCATCGAACAGGCCGAACAAGGTGTGGACTATTTCACTATCCATGCCGGGGCTTTGCGCGCCCATGCCGACATGGTGCAGGAACGACTCACCGGAATAGTATCGCGCGGAGGCTCCATCATGACCCGCTGGGCTGTGCTGCATGACTGTGAAAACTTCCTCTATACCCACTTTGAAGAGATATGTGAAATCCTCGCAGCCTATGACGTGGCTGTATCGCTCGGCGACGGTCTGCGTCCCGGCTCCATACATGATGCCAATGACCGCTCACAGTTCATGGAACTCGATGTGCTCGGCGAACTGACGGAAATAGCATGGAAACACAATGTCCAGGTGCTGATCGAAGGTCCCGGACACGTGCCCATGCACAAGATTCGCGAAAACATGGAGCGTCAGCTCGACAAATGCCATGAGGCGCCATTCTATACCCTCGGGCCGCTCACCACTGACATCGCCCCGGGTTATGACCACATCACATCGGCCATCGGCGCGGCGCAGATAGCCTGGATGGGAACAGCCATGATATGCTACGTGACCCCCAAAGAGCATCTGGCGCTCCCTAACCTCGAGGATGTGCGCAACGGTGTCATCACCTACAAAATCGCTGCCCATGCGGCCGACCTCGCCAAAGGTCATCCCGGTGCGCAGGTGCGTGACGACGCAATGAGCAAAGCCAGGTTTGAATTCAGGTGGAAGGACCAGTTCAACCTTTCGCTTGACCCGGCGAGAGCACGGCAGTACTATGTGGAAAGCCACAAGGATGACGACCGGTTCTGCACTATGTGCGGTCCTAACTTCTGTGCAATGCGCATAACACAACAGCTTGTGGACGACTGCGCCCGTTGAGCCCGACCATCATAGCATGTAGAAGGAGACTTGAAAGATGTTTTCAGAAGAATTAAAGAAATATGACTGGGATGAGACCACGAGGTTCATCAACTCGCGCACAGCTGCCCACGTGGAGGCTGCCCTGCGCAAGGAACACCTGAGTGTGGATGACTTCATGGCCCTCATCTCACCGGCGGCCGAGCCTTATCTCGAAGTCATGGCACAGCTGAGCCGACGGTATACACAGGAACGGTTCGGGAAAACGATATCAATGTATATCCCGATGTATGTGTCGAACGCATGCACCAATTCATGTGTCTATTGCGGCTTCAACCACAATAATCCCCTCACTCGCGTCACACTGACAATGGATCAGGTGAAAGCCGAATGCGAAGCCATACGCAAACTCGGACCGTTTGAAAACCTGCTCATAGTATCGGGTGAATTTCCGGCTCTCAACGGTGTGGACTACCTTGAGAAAGTGCTTCATGTGGCTCGTCCCTATTTCAACAATCTCACCATCGAGGTGATGCCGATGAAGGCGGAGAGCTACGCCCGGCTCGTGAAAAGCGGGCTCAACGGAGTGGTGTGCTTCCAGGAGACATACCATGAGGCCAACTATAAGAGGTATCATCCCAAGGGCATGAAATCGATATTTGACTGGCGTGTCAACGGATTCGACCGCATGGGCCAAGCCGGAGTGCATAAGATAGGGATGGGAGTGCTCATAGGCCTGGAGGATTGGCGCACCGACCTTGCCATGATGGCGAGACATCTGAGATATCTGCGCAAAAATTATTGGCAGACACGCTACAGCATTAATTTTCCTCGCATGTGTCCTGCCGAAGGAGGCTACCAGCCCAAAGTGGTGATGAGTGACCGTGAACTCGCACAGGTGACATTCGCATTCCGAATTTTCGATCACGACGTTGACATCTCCTACTCCACACGCGAAACCCCGGCTTTCCGAGCCAACATGATGAAACTCGGCGTGACCTCGATGAGCGCAGGAAGCAAAACCGAACCGGGAGGATATGTGTCAACCCCCGATGCCCTCGAGCAGTTTGAAGTCTCCGACCCACGCTCACCACAGGCTGTAGTGGCCGAGATACGCGCTCTCGGCTATGAGGCCGTATGGAAAGACTGGGACAAGATATTCGACTGATGCCACGAGTCATCGGCTCTATCCAAATTTTCATGACTATTCATCGGACTGTGGCTTGATTCATGACGATCAAGCCACAGTCCGATTTATAGCAATAATGCCATCTGCTTTTCCTAATTCGGCGGAGGCTACCACTCGGGATAGAATGATGACAAATTCACATTCAAGGATCTAACATTTTCGGCAAATAAAAAAGCGTAAAGAATATCAATAATATAGCATTTGTTATGAAATTTGGTGAAACATGGGTAAAATTGACACGCCCTTTATCACTCCAAGGAGTAACACTTGTTAACAATTAAGGTTTTGCCCTATTGCACATGAAAAAGTCAGATTACCTTGCCTCCGTATCTGTCGGGAAGATACATGAAACGATATAATGAACGTGACGTGAAGCCTCCTTTCGGACTAGAGCTGCATTGTCGCCCCGGACGAAGCCCCCATTCCTGTGTCGACCTATTCCATATTTTCAATCCAACCTTTCACGGCCTCTATCCTTGCAATCAAATGAGCGTCATCAAGAACTTCTTGGACTTCATCGAGCAAGGCGAGCGCATCCTTTTTGTTATTACACATTCTGAGGCAGCGCGGAGGAAATCTACGGTATGTCTTGTTGAGATACTCAATCGCACCCTCGATTTTCATACTCTTGTCGTAAACCGCGCTTTTGATGGCTTTCGCCATATCAATGTCAGCCTGGGATAGGGAACTGATTCTCCCAGAAGCGTAGAGTGTAAATCGGCACGTCAAGCATCTGCAACACCTCGCCTATGGAGTAGTATTGTTCGGTGTATGTGGTCATGACTGTTCGTTCGATTATTTCAGACTTATACTCACCCTCCAGCCTCATCTTGGCCCCCTTCGCTATCTATGCGAAATGCTCCTTGCCTCTAATGTTTTTGCGAATTACAAGAGGCCGTTCTTTCTTCGGTGTGTTACTATCCATATATTTGGTATCTTTGCAATATAAAACTCAGATTCAACAAAAGAGGCGACTCCGATTACGAATGGCTCGCATGGACTACCAAAGCCACCAATGGTCTATTACTTTATCTGATATGGAAGCTATCAGAGCGAGTATCAGACCTCCAAGAAGCCATACAGCAAATTTCATCGGTGCTGTAAGAGCTTTGTAGCCCAATTCCTTTATTGTCGAGTTCCGTTTACGCTTGACCTTGCTTCCATATCCCCCGGCCTTTATAAAATCTTGACCGCACTTGTTAAGACGAACAGTGATAGGCTTGCCTTGTTCATCCAACCAAATATCAACCAATCCCTCGAGTTCAAGTTCCGGCAGATACTTGTCTAACCCCTCAATCTGCTGATGTGGGGTGTACGCTTTGATTTCGGCGAGTATTCTGTCTTTATCCTTTGCTGAGTTCATATCATTATTTGAGCAATTGAAGTCGTTTAAGTCGATACTCGTTTATTTTTGTCACATATTCTGCGCCCAATGCCGCAGAGTTTTTCATAATAGCCGCATAATGCATCTCACATTTTTCATGTTTGTCTTCCGTGAACACATCTTTTGTTGTCTGAATATTTTCATCTTTAAAAAGAAAGGCTGTGCTTAAAGATATACATTGCAAACACATATCAAGCAAAGGACTTATCAGTTTTTTATCTTTGTTTGAGTTCACCAAATCAGCAATTGATTTTGTTGATACAATATAGCAATTACGATAATGTTTTATTTTTTCGTCATTTGACATAGCAGCATTGTTATTTGTCTGCACATAATCTATCAATGCCATTAAAAGCAGATTAGCTCCATTGCTATAATATTCCGATGATTCCGCCGTAGCGTCAATCTTTGTCTGTGTTGCCTGAAGACGAGATAGCATATTTGCAATACGCTTCTCTGCTTTGTACACTCTGCGATCAATCCCCAGTGCAGAATATATCTGCCACCCAATAAGCGCAGTAACAAGCAGTGCAAATATCGCAACGATTGTTCCTTGATAGTCAAGTCGCGTAGGATTAACGGTATCAGCCGTTCGTGGCAAAGAAATCATCAATGCCGTAAACGCCATACTCATTGTGAGTATTACACATATCCAAAACAAGCTCTTTTCGTTATTAGTCATTCTTTCGTTGCATTATCCGTTACATTATCCGTTACATTATCCCTCATCTCGTCCCCGCGAGCCTTGGCTTCCTTGCAGGGTGAGGTTAGGCTATATTTTAAATCCCTTTTTCCGTGCTTCTTCTTTGAACTTATCTATACGCTGTTTTGCCAATGCTTGAAATACAATGTTTTCTTGGTCTGCAGCGTACAAGGCTTTTTCTATTTCATTTAATCGACCTACCACGGTATCCCAATTATCTTTATATTTGTTCATACTTTCATTCTTGTCATCAAAATCCATACAGCTGTCAAGGTTAACTAATGCGCTCATTGCACATTTCCCTTGGTCGTTTATAAATTTCAGACTATCAATTATTGCGGTTGCGAATAAATGAAATGCTTTATAATGCTTATCATGCAGCAAGAAAGACAAACCGTTAGAAGATGATTGATACGCAGCAAACAAGTTGAGCGAGTCCTTAAACTCGGCATTAAGCGAATTGACTTCATCTGCAATTTCATTTGCTTTCTTTGCCGCATCTCTCGCTTCTTTGATTTCCTCCCTGCTTGCCATTGTCTGCCATATCTGCCATCCTACGAGGAATGTAATTAATGCTGACAAAACTCCAATAACAAATCCGGCAGGAGAAATCTCGCATTCCCAATTATCCCAACGCAATAATGCTGCGCAGGAAAATAAGATTGATACAAATGCGGCAATAAACATCACGCATCCGTAACCTTTCATATCATTGTCGCTCATTTCTTCTGTGCTTTAAGCTCTTCAATACGTTCTTTCAGTTCTTTGATTCTCTCCTCCTTGTCTCTTATCAATTCATTTTTATCTTCGAGTATAGCTTCAAGAGACTTGATGCGATCTTCTGCTATTTGTAGTTTTGCCATTAGCATAGCATCTGTCCCCTCATTATGAGTTCTGTCTCCGAAAAATGATGAATGGTCATCTTTGCGAGAGTGATTATCTACCTCAACATTGTCACCAAAAAAGTAACTAATAGGCCGTTCATATAAGGCAGCAAGCTGCTCAATAAATCCGGTTTTTATATCCGTGGCGGACAGCCTGGAGTCAAGATTTTGCTTCGAGATACCGAGTTTGTTAGCTACTTCAACAAGTGTTGGTTCTATTTTGAGTAATTGGGATTTAAGGATTTCTCCATTCATGGGGTAAAAGTTAAAATGATGTTAGAAGTCAGTTAAATCCTTGACGAGTAAAGAAAAGTATTTACCTTTGCAAAGTTAAACAGAAAATCAATAGCAAAGGAGGGTGGCTCTCGGAGCAACCTTACATACTATTCAATCGCAAATATAGTCATTCTCCATTGCTTTTGCAAGACTTTACATAAGAAAATTTAACAATAATCATGAGATTAACAAGAACAATTCCCATAGAAAGAGATAAATTGACAGCTGACGTGATGGAGAAAATCGCACTTGGCGAGTCTGTGACCGCACACTGCGAAAATATCCGTGAATACGATAACTCACGTGGCAACGCAATATATGTCCGAAAGAATCGCCCTCGCCCCGATGGCAACACCTATCAGATTCAGACATCCAATCTCAACAGCACTGTCACTGTCACTGTCACTGTCACGGTTGTAAAGCCGCAATCATGATTAAAACCAAGAAACTCGTCTGCAGGACCCGACGCGCCCTCGACAAGGAGATTGAAGCCCACAAGGCGAAAGGCTGGACTGTGGAGCGGACGGATAAAGTGCCACGAGGCAAAGCAACCAAGTTATTCACCTATCTGGCATACCTTAAACGAGAATCAAGATGACACTACAACAAGTCACAATGGCCTCGATACCAAGGTTCATCTCTGCCTTACGCCTGTTGTTAGTGATACGTAGTATTATCGCATTCTTGCGTCTTGCATTGGAGTAAAACTTGTAAGTGAACATCAAATCAACATTAATAAGGGTTAAATAATCTTATGTTATTTTAGGGGTGTTTCAACAAAATGTTTCAACATTGCTGAAACATTGGTGAAACATGGGTCTAACATTTTCGGTAAAAGTAGGTATTTTTGGGTGTTTTTAGGCATTTTGTGGGATATAAAGAAGCCTAAAAATCATTAACAGAAATGAAAAAAGGCCTTAATAATCAACTTGTATTATTCTGATTATCAAGGTCTTTGTTGCGGAGTGACCGAGATTCGAACTCGGGAACGGCTTTTGACCGTTACACGCTTTCCAGGCGTGCCTCTTCAGCCACTCGAGCACCACTCCTTTCGGATTTTCCGGATGCAAAGGTAATTAGAATTTATGGATTTTGCAAATTTTTCGTTTTGGAATTTTTCCGTCTTTTTTATTTCGTTGTTAGGTGGAATATTGCTACTTTTGTAAGTGAGTTTCAACTAAAGGGAATATGCAATTCAGAACATGCGTCAAGCCACTGCCGGGGCGGAAAGGGCTGATAACCCACGGCGAACCGCTGCTGCTGATAGGCTCGTGTTTCAGCGACAACATAGGTGTAAAACTGAGGGATGAACTGTTTGAGGTGACTGTCAATCCGTTCGGGCCGATATACAACCCATGCTCAATCCTCAGGGCACTGGAATGTCTGAAGGAAGCCGACGAAGTGAAACCTTCGGATCTCTTTGAGCACTGCGGAATCTGGCACAGCTTCATGTTCCATTCCCGCTATTCTGCCGATAATCCCCAAAAGGCAGCTGAAATAATGACAAAACGCATAAAAGAGGGGGGGCGCACTCTGCGTGAAGCCAAGGTGATAATGCTCACACTCGGCAACACGAAAGTCTATTACCATAATTCTTCGGAAGCACCTGTGGCCAACTGCCACAAACTGCCAGGCAACGAGTTTACGACCTCTATTCCCGGTGTAGATGAGACCGCAACAATCCTGAATGATATCTGCGCAACCATAAGGGAGGTGAATCCGGACGCTGAAATCATATTCACAGTCAGCCCGCTGAGGTATCTCGGCGATGGAGCACACGCAAACCAGATTGCCAAAGCGACACTGCTGCTGGCGGTGGACCATACCGTGGCCACACATCAGCACACGGAATATTTCCCGGCCTACGAAATCATGATGGACGACCTGAGAGATTACCGGTTCTATGCCGACGACATGAAACATCCGTCGGAAATGGCGGTAAACTACATCTATGATATTTTCAGAGGATCATATTTCGACGACACCACTGTCAGCACAGCCGAAGCGGCTGCAAAACTGACACGCCGACTGTCTCACCGCATCCTCACCACCGCAGGAAACGAGGCTGAGAGTGAGACAAATGCCCGACGACGACAAGGCGAAAAACTATTATCCACTTATCCCAAACTCCTGCGAGCTTACAAACGTTATAATATAAATGAAATATAATATATCAGAAATAGCCGAAGTGATTGGTGTGGGCCGTCCGGTTCATCCCGAAATGTCAATTTCACATCTGCTTACTGACAGCCGGTCACTTACCTATCCATCACAGTCACTCTTCTTCGCCATAAAGACCTCGTTGGGCGACGGACACCGCTACGTGAGAGAACTCTATGACAAAGGAGTGAGAAACTTCGTCGTCTCCGAACGTCCCGAAGGTGTGGAGACGATGCCTGAGGCTAATTTCATGACCGTGCCCGACACCCTCGCGGCACTTCAGAAAATCGGCGCACACCACCGACGCAAATTCAACATCCCGATGATAGCCGTGACCGGAAGCCGTGGGAAAACCACCGTTAAGGAATGGCTCAACCAACTCCTGCGCGACGACTTCACAATAGTGCGCAGTCCACGAAGCTACAATTCGCAGATCGGCGTGCCGCTCTCGGTGTGGCAAATAGAGCCTGACACCACACTTGGTATTTTTGAAGCCGGCATATCACGTCCTGGAGAAATGCAAAAGCTGCATAGTGTGATAGCCCCGGAGATAGGCATCCTGACAAATGTGGGGAGCGCCCACAGCGAGGGGTTCGCTTCCAGAAAAGAAAAATGCGAGGAAAAAGCCACACTCCTGCGTGGATGCAAATGCGTGATATATAATGCCGATGACGACATCATAGCTGAAGTAATGCAGCGACACGACGGCGAGGCGATAGCATGGTCGACCAAGGATAAGGGCAGCAAGCTCTTCATCAGCGGCATGGAGAAATCGCAAGGCCGCACCACGTTGAGCTACTCGTTCGATAAAGGAGCGGTAAGACAGGTCACCATACCATTCACAAATGACCGCGACATAGAGAATGCCATCATATCACTCGCTGTCATGCTTCATCTCGGCATCGCTCCTCAGACCATAGGAGAGAAAATGAAAAGTCTCTCCCCCATAGGCACACGCCTGGAAGTAATAGAAGGTGTGAATAACTGTCAGCTTATCCATGACAGCTACACAAGCGATTACAGCTCACTCATCCCGGCTCTCGACTTTATGAAACGCCGCATGACGGCCGACCATAAGGCCACTGTGATACTCAGTGACCTCATGCACGACTGTTCAGAGCCGTCGACACTTTATGCCAATGTGGCAGCGTTGCTACGCAACAAAGGTATTGACAGGATGATAGGTATAGGCAAGGAGATAATGCGCCATAAGGAGTATTTCGGTGACGAGGCTGAGTTTTTCGAGTCGACCGACGACTTCCTCAAGAAGATGTCGGAAGCCGACTTCTCAAACGAGGTGATTCTCTACAAGAGCGCACCCCAATTTGACTTCTCGAAAATCGGAGAACTTCTCGAAGCCCGCCAGCATGAGACCGTGCTTGAAATTAATCTCGATGCAATCGTCGATAACCTGAATGCCATACGCTCACGCCTGCGTCCCACCACAGGTATGGTGTGCATGATAAAGGCTTCGGGGTATGGCGTAGGGGCTGATGAACTCGCCAAGACACTCCAGTGGCACGGTGTCAACTATCTCGCCGTGGCTGTCCATGACGAAGGTGCCGACCTTCGCCAGGCAGGAATCACCATGCCGATAATGGTGCTCAACCCGGCAGTGGAGAATTTCAAGGCTCTTTTCGACAATCAGCTTGAACCTGAAATCTACAGCCTTGACTTCCTGAAACGACTCATCAACGAAGCATCACGTCTCGGAATCAAAAACTATCCGGTGCATATCAAAATCGATTCAGGAATGCACCGTCTCGGATTCCTGAAAGAGACACTTCCGGAACTCATCGAGACGCTGAAAGGCCAGGATAGCGTAATGATCAAATCGGTATTCTCGCACCTCAGCTCAGCCGACAATCCGATGGAGGATGCCTACACACAGCAGCAGTTTGACTACTTTGACGAGTGCTGCGAACGCCTGCAGGCAGAGTTTCCTGACCACCACATATTGCGCCATATCCTCAACTCCACAGGCATAACACGCTTCCCGGAGCATCAGCATGACATGGTGAGACTCGGGATAGGCCTCTACGGAATCAAGACCATGCATGACGGCTCACAGGACGACTTGCGTCCGGTGTCATCGCTCCACACCACCATCATATCGCTAAAACGCTGGCCGGCAGGAACTACCGTGGGTTATAACCGCCTCGGCAAACTCGAACGCGACTCTGTGATAGCCACCATACCTATCGGCTATGCCGACGGAATAAACCGCCATCTGGGACGCGGCAACTCATGCATGATGGTGAGAGGAGTAAAATGTCCCACCGTAGGTAATATCTGCATGGATGCCTGCATGCTCGACGTCACCGATGTTCCTGATGTGCATGTTGGCGACCGCGTGGAGGTGTTCGGTGAGAATATGCCCATCGACACAATAGCTGAGATTCTCGGGACTATCCCCTACGAGGTGTTGACCTCGATATCTCAACGCGTCAAACGCGTATATTATAGAGAATGAAGAAACCATTAATTAATCAATAAAAAACACTTTACACTATGAAATCGCCCAGTTTATATATCATTGCAGGATGCAACGGTGCCGGCAAAACCACCGCATCGTTCACATTGCTGCCCGATGTTCTCGACTGCCAACAGTTTGTGAACGCCGATGAGATAGCCAAGGGATTGTCGCCGTTTCATCCCGAAAGCGTCTCCTTTGAAGCAGGGCGTATAATGCTCAACCGCATCGAGGAATTGCTCCACAAGGGTGCTACGTTCGCCATTGAGACCACGCTGGCAACACGCAGTTATCACGCGCTTGTGTCGAAAGCACACAAGCTGGGATATCTGGTGCACCTACTCTACATCTGGCTCTCCTCGCCTCAGCTGGCCGTCAAACGTGTGGCCCAGCGCGTAAGCGAAGGAGGACATAACATACCGAAGGATGTCATAGTCCGCCGGTATCATCATGGAATCAATAATCTTTTTAAACTATTCATGCCGATAGTCGATACATGGACCATTATCGACAATACCAAGTGCCGACCACTGGTTGTGGCAAATGACACAGTCACGCTGGCACCTGAAATTTACAATCGAATCAAGAATGATGGAGAAGAACCAACAGAGTGATAACATTGCAGAGAAGTTAGCCCGCGGCATGGAGATAGCTGTGGAGAAATGCCTCCTTGATAAAATCATCAAGGGACAAACAGTGGTCTATGCTCACGATGACGGAACGATATATACCATGTCGGCCAAGGAGGCGCTCGACCATTTCCTTGCTGAGGGCGTGAATGAAATGACCAGCATGTACGAGAATGCCTGAGGCATCCGAGTAATGCTCCCCGGCAGTCCAGAAGGCCAAGCCTAAAGACTGCTATCAAAACTAATCAGACCCGGAGGATGATCCTAACCATCATCTTCCGGGTCTGATTTGCGACTTGCCCACAAAGCAAAAGGCTCAATCGAAAAATCAACATAATCCTCCCTTCCAAATAAATATTGGCCATAAATCAAGCAACGGAGAGCAGCCTGACAGGCTGCTCTCCGTGTATTGTCGGGAGGATTCCCTTGATATGGTTCTGTTGATTTTTGAGGAGGGAGTGGATTGGATTTCCAGGACGGAATCAGTAGTTCTCAGCTTTACGCTCGAAGTAACCCTGCTCCTTGCCACAAACGGGACAACGCTTGGGTGCTGACTTGCCTTTGTGGACGTAGCCGCAATGCATGCACTGCCATTCTGTTTCCTCGGGCTGTGAAAATTCCTGCTCGTTGGTGAGACGATCGAGGAGACGAAGATAACGTTCCTCATGCTCAACCTCAACCTTTGCCACATTCTTGAAAAGAGCGGCAATATCTTTAAATCCCTCGTCGATTGCAGTCTGAGCGAACGATGAGTAAAGGTCACTCCATTCTTCGCGTTCACCTGCTGCAGCCTCCCGGAGGTTGGTCATTGTATCGGCCACCACTCCTGCGGGATAACCGGCGTTGATATTCACAACACCACCTTCAAGACGCGAAAAGAAGAGCTCTGCATGGCTCAATTCCTGCTCTGCTGTAATAAGAAATACTTTGGCAATCTGTTCATATCCCTCTTCCTTAGCTTTTTTGGCAAAAAGGGTGTAACGTGAGCGGGCCTGGCTCTCGCCTGCGAATGCAGCGAGAAGATTATGTTCGGTCTGAGTACCTTTTATTGATTTTTTCTCCATAAACAATAGTAATTAATAAACAATAGATTAACGAGTTTTGAGTTTACAGAAGAATAACATTCCGGACCGCACTATTGTTCAGGCTTACTCACATTTTTTTACAGAGGGATATATCACCGGATTCAGATACTGACCTTTGCGAAGTGTTGATTTGCCATATTCGACAGCATGGCGAGGACACACATGATAACATGCCAGACAACCTGCGCAATTATCACCCCAAGATGGACGTTTGCGTGGGCGCGGAGCTGCTGCGGGGTCAGCAGGTAGGGACATAACAATATTGCCGGTAGGACAGATGGCGGCACACTTGCCACACGATATGCATGCTGAGCTGCTCCGGAACGGTTTGGGCGACATGGCATAACGCACGAACCAAGGATAGATAATACGAGTCTTAAACCATGCAAAGCTACCCTTTGTCACATAATCGGCCACCTCACGGTCCGCAGTGGAGAGCCTACGGATGATCTCGTCAATCCTGTTGCCAGCAGCCGCGAGTTTTGACTCAGCCAATTGCTTGGAATCGACATCAAATCCTGTCATGCACACATAATTGTTCGGCATGATGACCGTGAATGCCAATCCTGATTGCCAACCACGCAAGGCAATGTCTTTACGCCACATGGAGGCAGTAAGGCCAGCGTCGTCGCCACAAGTCATCACGAGATGATGGGATACAGCACCACGTATGTCAAGACCGGCGATAAAACGCCTCACATAAGGAGGCACACCCCAGGAATAGACGGGGAAAACCCATATCACCCTCTCCTGATCGGCCAATAGAGAACTGCCTGAGGCAAGAAGTTCAGGAGTGAGGCGGACAACTCGGTCATGGAGCCTCCGACTGAGCACATCGGCCACGAAAGCACTGTTGCCGGTGCCTGAAAAACAGAGTATCATATAGTCACTTGGGTTGCTCCGAAACCATATTCACGGAAAGAGGCATCCTGCACCTGATGTCCCTTATAGCGGTGGTTGAGTTCTTTCATGAGTGCCTGACGCAACACGCCCTCCCCCTTGCCATGGATGAAGACTATCTTCTGCCCTTTGTTTTTGAGGTTGGCATCCATCACCTTGCGGAACTCATCGACCTGGAGATTGAGCATCTCGGCAGGAGTAAGTCCGGCGGTGGTGTCGATAAGCTCATTGATGTGGAGATCAACCTCAATCACTTCAGTACGAGAAGAGGTTTTCTTATGCACCGGTTTGCGTTGAGGACGGTCAACTGCCTTTTTGGCTTTTATCCCTTCCTCCAGACGACCGGAATCAATGACCATGCGGCTTTGCGGGACATCGTTCTTTACTATATCAACCGCTATCACTGGTTTGTCGAAATAGACATTGTCATGGAAACAGTGGAGCTTGAAGAATTTGGTGGTGTCAAGGGCAGTCTCGACAGCCACCGGTGACTTAAGGCGGAACTGTCGGTCACTCTTGAAAGCTATGAGCTGCACGGCTATGCGATCCATATTGACAAGATCTGAGCCTTGGATTTCCTCAAGGAAAACCTGAATGTTAGGCTCTACAACGCCGGCGTAACGGGTAGTCCATCCTGTGTGCTCGTCGGCACGTGCGAGATATGTGAAATAAAGATAATAGTTGGAGTCATTGACAAGATAGACATCGTAGGTGGTGGTGTTGAGGTGCTTTATCTCGGCCGGTTCGTAGGCTAACACCACGTTCAGCTTCTCACCCTCAAGGGTCTCTTCGACCTGCGGCATGCTTTCGGCCTTGCGGGCAGCCGAGTCGATTGTCACCGGAGGTATGGCGTCCTGAGTTCGTGCCACCTTCTCCTCGGTGACCTGTGGAGATGCCACAACCACACACTCGCGCAGAAGCGTAGGGGTTTCGAATCCATCATCATCCACATAGGCTATGTTTCCCTCTATTCTTTTTATTATGCCGCCACCCACTGAGTTTAGGAAGCGTACACGATCGCCAATTTTTGCCATATATTTATATTCTATCTTGTTTTTTGTGATTTATTAAAATATTCGTCGCTATGCCGCAGGTACGGTGGGGTCAGTCCGCTACGTCAGCAAATCTGTAGTTTTTCCTTCAGGAAACAACCGGTATATGACTCCTGACAGGCGGCAATCTCCTCGGGAGTTCCTGTGGCCACGATGCGTCCACCCTCATCACCCCCCTCGGGACCGATGTCAATGACATAGTCGGCACACTTGATCACATCCATGTTGTGCTCTATGATGAGGACTGTATGGCCTAGCGATATGAGGCGGTCAAATGACTTCATGAGTGTGGCTATGTCATGGAAATGCAGACCGGTGGTAGGTTCGTCGAAAATATACATTGTGGGCTGAGCGCTCTCATCGGCAAAAAAGGAGGCGAGTTTCACACGCTGATTTTCACCACCCGAGAGAGAGGAAGAGTTCTGTCCCACCTTTATATATCCGAGACCCACATCCTGAAGCGGCTTCAAACGTTTGACAATTCTTTTTTCCTGGGTGCCTGCTTCTTCGGAAAAGAACTCGATAGCTTGATTGATGGTCATCTCCAGAATGTCGTAAATGTTCTTACCGCGATATTCCACTTCGAGCAGTTCCTTCTGATAGCGTTTGCCATGGCAAGCTTCACAAGGAATCGTGATATCGGCCATGAACTGCATCTCAATGGTTATATAGCCCTCCCCTTTGCACTCCTCGCAGCGACCACCCTCGGAGTTGAACGAGAAGTCGGACGCAGTGAAGCCCATCTGTTTGGCCCCCTGAGTGGAAGCAAACAATTTACGGATTTCATCGAATGCCTTGAGGTAAGTAGCAGGATTGGAACGTGTTGATTTTCCTATAGGGTTCTGGTCGACAAATTCAACACCTGATATACGTGAAAGATCGCCACGTAATTTCCTGAACGAGCTTGGAGCATCACCGGCATTGCCAAGATGACGATTGAGAGCACGGTAAAGTATATCGCGCACAAGAGTAGACTTACCCGACCCGCTGACACCTGTCACCACAGTCATCACACCGAGTGGGAACTTCACGTCGATATCCTTGAGATTATGTTCCATGGCGCCGACCACTTCTATGGAGTCGCGCCAGCGCCTACGCTGTTTTGGGACAGGGATTGAGAGCTCGCCGGTGAGATACCGGGCGGTATATGACTCGGTGGCGGTGTCCCCTTTCATTGAGGGAACGAGATCAGCAGGATTGCCCTGGAAAATAATCTCTCCACCTAAACGTCCGGCATCAGGGCCCACGTCAATGAGATAATCGGCAGCGCGCATGATTTCCTCATCATGCTCCACCACAACAACCGTGTTACCAAGGTCACGGAGCTTCTTAAGTACCGTGATCAGACGGTCGGTGTCACGAGAATGCAGACCGATGGAGGGCTCATCGAGAATATATAGTGAACCTACCAAACTGCTTCCGAGGGAAGTGGCAAGATTGATGCGCTGACTTTCACCACCTGAAAGTGTGGATGATAGACGGTCAAGCGTCAGATAGCCGAGACCTACTTCCACAAGATAGGATATGCGGTTGACAATCTCGGTCAACAGACGCTTGCCTATCGCAGCCTCACGATCGTCAAGAGTGATGTCAGTGAAGAAGCTGAGCAGTTCCGCCACCGGCATCCTGACAAGTTCGCCTATCGAACGTCCGGCCACTTTTACGTAAGCGGCACCTGGTTTAAGGCGTGAACCATGACAATCCGGGCAGATGGTTTTGCCCTGATAACGCGCCTTCATGACACGATACTGTATCTTATATTGATTCTCATCCACCATCTTGAAGAAGCGGTCGATGGAGGGGAAATCTCCGTATGTGAAACGGCCGTTGCGGGCGGCATCTTCCTGGGGACCGTGCCAGAGAAGATCCTTCTCCTCCTGCGTAAGGTCAATATAGGGTTTATGAATGGGGAAATCATACTGTCGGGAGTCGCGGATGAAAACAGTCTTCCATTCGCTCATCTTCTCACCACGCCAACATGCCACACAATCATCATAGACCGACAGAGTATTGTTGGGTACCACAAGGCGCTCGTCAATACCGAGAATCTTGCCGAAACCACCGCACGTGGGACAGGCACCAACAGGATTATTGAAATTGAACATCATGTCGGTCGGTTCCTCAAAACGGATTCCGTCAGCCTCAAAGACTTTTGAGAATTCAATGGTCCGAACCTCTCGCTCAGGCGTCCATATCAGCAATGTCAGGCGGTCACGGCCTTCAAAAAATGCAGTTTCTGCCGAATCGGCGAGACGGCTGAGTTCATCCCCCTCGTGGGAAACGGCCAGACGGTCGATAAGAAGATTGTAGCCATCCGGTGAATACGCCTCCGGATCGGGAGAAGCCTTGATTTCAGCAAGCAGTTCCTCTATGTCGAGAAACTCCTGCCCTTTCATGACACGTGAGTATCCGGCCTTAAGGTAGACGTCAAGCTGCGATGTGAATTTACGGCCTTCAGGCAGCACAATCGGGGCTGTGACAGCGAGCCTTGTACCGTCAGGGTAAGCTGTGGCGGCGGCTATCACATCCTCCACAGTGTGCTTCTTGACCTCTTCGCCGGTCACCGGAGAGTATGTGCGACCTATGCGTCCGAAAAGCAGACGCAGATAGTCATATATCTCTGTGGAAGTACCCACGGTGCTTCGGGGATTGCGTGTGTTCACTTTCTGCTCGATGGCAATGGCTGGAGGAAGACCCAGTATGGCCCGGCAGTCAGGTTTCTGCATCTTGCCCATGAACTGACGGGCATAGCTGCTCAGACTCTCGACGTAACGCCTTTGTCCTTCGGCATAGAGCGTGTCAAAAGCAAGCGATGACTTACCAGAACCGGAAACCCCGGTAATGACCACGAGCTTACCACGAGGAATCTCCACACTGACATCCTTGAGATTGTTTACCTTAGCCCCTAATACGGATATATTCTGTTCGTTTTGCATCGGTCGGTTCATACAATTATAACACACAAAGTTACAAAATTTCCCTAAGATGTGCAAGTACGTGATTTTTAAACGTCATCTTATTTGGTATGAGCGAAATAAAGTAGTAACTTTGATGATACCAAAACTATCTGTTTGCAATGAAGAAAAAGATAATCCCGCTCCTGGCTGCTTTAGGAATAGGCTGTGGAGCAAATGCTGACACCATGTCGGTGACCGACATGAAATATGCCGGCCCATACATGGTAAAAGCGCCTCTGATGATTGACAGCGTGGATGTAAACAATAAGGCATTTAACACGTCTTCGCTGCTCAGTACCCCCTTGTCGCTTGACCTGCTTAAGGAAGGCTCGCAGTTCAACGGTCCAATCATTGAAAGAGCTGACGGAACGGCTCTACACCTGCTTGGGTTCACTGTCGACAATGACAGATATGTAAAAGGCACCCTAAATGTGGAAGGGCTGAAGAATTATGAGGTATATGTGGATGGAAAGAGACTCGACGGCTCTGAGCTGTCACTGCTCCCGGCCACACACTCTATCGCAATAAAATGCCTCACCGACACTGCCGCGACCGACTCTATCAAAGTAGGCATAGAGACATCGACCCCCGATGCGCTCAAACTGAATCGCCAAGGTGGAAGACGAATCACACTCAAAGATATCATGACCGGCCGACGGTTCAGCTCTGCAGCCTTGTCTCCATCAGGCAAGTATCTGCAACGAGTGTATTATTTCACCCATGAAGGTGGCACCCACACGTTCAACTATGTTGTCACTGACCTGGCCACAGGTCGCACCATGGGGACCGGCACCGAACTTGTGAGATGGATGCCTAAAAGCGAGCTGCTATATCTGTGCCGCTATGTCAACGGCAAACCTCAGCTGGTGACAATCGACCCTGCTACATGGGCCGAGAATGTGATAGCCGAGAATCTCCCTGACAGCCAATTCTTCTTCTCCCCGACAGAAGATTATCTGATATACATGAAATATGAGGACGGCCCCGCTGAAAAGAACAGTGACGTCTATGAGATCATTCATCCTGATGACCGTCAACCGGGCTGGCGCAACCGTGGCTCCATCATGAAATATGATCTTGCGACAGGGATGACACAACAATTGACATTCGGCCACTCATCAACCTCTGCATGCGGCATCACTGATGACGGAACGAAGATGCTCATAATGACTTCCGACTCAAAACCGGGGAAACGCCCCACAACCCGCAGCTCATTATATCTACTTGACCTCGCGACGCTTAAGACGGATACCCTGGTAAAAAATGACGGCTTTCTCGGAGGAGCCATGATCTCACCTGACGGTACTAAAGCTGCCATACTCGGCTCGCCTGAGGCTCTGGAAGGGATAGGCAGGAATCTGCCCGACAGTCTCATCCCGAGCATGTATGACAATCAACTTTTCGTAATGGACGTGGCAAGCAAGAACGTAACTCCCCTTACACGTACGTTTGACCCTTCGGTAGAGAATTTTGAATGGAGCCGCACTGACGGCAAGATATATTTCTCTGCCGAAAACCGCGACAAACGCACTGCTCACCGGGTTGATCCCATAACAGGCCGCATAGAGGATTTACCGCTGACCGAAGAAATAGTGTCGTCATTCTCATTGGCGGCCAAAGCCCCTTCGATGGTCTATGTGGGTCAGGGTGCTACCAACTCCGACCGACTTTACACGGTAAATACAAAAAATCTTAAGGAGAAACTTGTGGAGGACCTTAGCGCCAACCGCCTTGACGGCATCACCATAGGTTCATGCGAAGGCTGGAGCTTCCTGTCATCGCGCAGAGACACGATCACAGGCCGATTCATCCTCCCACCGGACTTCGACCCGACGAAGAAGTATCCGATGATTGTGAACTACTACGGCGGATGCAGCCCTACGAGCCGTAATTTCGAGAGCCGCTATCCACATCATGTTTATGCGGCCCATGGCTACGTGGTGCTTGTGCTCAACCCGAGCGGAGCTACCGGATTCGGACAAGAATTTGCTGCCCGACACGTCAATACCGCCGGCGAGGGTGTGGCACAGGATATAATAGAAGGTGTAAAGAAATTCACCGAGGAGCACTCCTATGTCGACGCAGCCAAAATAGGATGTATCGGAGCTTCCTATGGAGGATTCATGACCCAGTACCTCCAGACCAAAACCGATATATTTGCAGCAGCGATTTCCCACGCAGGCATCAGCGACCACACAAGCTATTGGGGAGAAGGTTACTGGGGATATTCGTACAGCGAGGTAAGCATGGCCGACAGTTACCCCTGGACAAGGACAGACCTATATGTGGAGCGCAGCCCACTTTACAATGCAGATAAGATCCATACCCCCTTATTGTTTCTACATGGTGACGCCGACACGAACGTACCGTTCGGCGAAAGCATACAGATGTATAACGCACTGAAACTCCTCGGACGCGAGACTGCATTCGTGGCTGTCAAAGGGGAGAATCACCAGATAATGGACTATTACAAACGACAGCAGTGGCAAAACACGATATTCGCATGGTTTGCCAAATATCTCCAGGATGACCCGACATGGTGGCAGGAGATGTATCCCGAGAAAGCCTTGACGAGGTAATCAGCTTTACTGCAAAAACAACAAATGCCCCGCCCTTCCACAAAGCAGGAAAGGCGGGGTGTTTGTTGTGTGCGTATTGGCTTGAACCCACGTGGATTCTACTTGGATTCACTGATGGCTCTCAAAGCACAGGCCAGTTGGTCGGGACATGATGTGGGCTTATTACCACAACGGATTCCTTCAAGGGTCTCTATGACATCTGCCATCCGTCGCCCTTTGACTAATGCCGCTATGCCCTGGAGATTGCCATGACAACCTCCGGTGAATGCCACATCGGTTATGCAGCCGTTGTCATCAACCTCAATGTCAATCAGGCGCGAACAGGTGCCACTGGTTGCGTATTGGTATCTCATATAGAAATAATATAAGGATAATAATATGATGAATAAAAAGAGACGGATGTGTCATTAATTTTCCAGTGACACATCCGTCTCCGCACTAATAGGTTGCTATCCCTTAGCTAAAATTCAGCTATAATGGGGATAGATTATTTCTTTGAACCGCGGATAGCTGCGATACCGGGGAGTTCCTTACCTTCGATAGCTTCGAGGAGGGCGCCACCACCTGTTGATACGTAGCTTACCTTGTCGGCAAGACCGAACTTATTGACACATGCCACTGAGTCACCACCACCTACGAGAGAGAAGGCACCATTTTCGGTAGCTTCAACGATAGCATCGGCGATAGCGCGTGAACCGGCAGTGAAGTTGTCGAACTCAAACACACCAGCAGGGCCGTTCCAAAGGATTGTCTTGGCACCCTTTATGGCATTGGCAAACAATTTGCGTGTCTCAGGACCTGCATCCAGACCTTCCCAACCTTCGGGAATGTCCATACATGAAACAACCATGGTGTTGGCATCGTTGCTGAATGAATCAGCAGCTACACAGTCAGTGCCGAGCACGAGGTTCACACCCTTTTCCTGCGCTTTCTTGATGATGTCAAGAGCAAGGTCGAGCTTATCGTTCTCGCAGATAGAAAGGCCGACATTGCCACCCTTAGCCTTGGCGAAGGTGTAAGTCATACCACCGCAGAGGATGAGGTTGTCAACCTTGTCCATGAGATTTTCGATGATACCAATCTTGGTAGACACCTTAGATCCACCCATGATGGCAGTGAAAGGACGCTTGATGTCAGAGAGGATATTGTCGACAGCATTGACTTCCTTCTCCATAAGGTAGCCGAGCATCTTGTCGTTCTGGTCAAAATAGTCAGCAATCACAGCAGTAGAAGCGTGACGACGATGAGCTGTGCCGAATGCGTCGTTTACGTAAACATCAGCATAGCTTGCAAGAGTTTTTGCGAATTCTTTCTGACGTTCCTTCATCTCCTTCTTAGCTGCGTCGTAAGCGGGATCTTCCTTGTCGATGCCTACGGGCTTACCCTCTTCCTCAGGATGGAAACGGAGGTTTTCGAGAAGGAGCACACCGCCGGGCTTGAGGTTCTTAGCCTGTTCGGCAGCCTTGGCACAATCTTCAGCAAATTCAACTTCGGTGTTGAGGTATTTACCTACAGTATCTTTAATCTGGCCGAGCGACATTTTGGGGTTGACTTTGCCTTTGGGCTTACCCATGTGGCTCATGATGATGAGGCTTCCGCCGTCAGCAAGGATTTTTTTGAGAGTGGGGAGAGCACCACGGATGCGGGTATCGTCGGTGATTTTACCGTTTTCGTCCAAGGGTACATTGAAATCCACACGGACGATGGCCTTTTTGCCGTTGAAATTGTACTGATCGATAGTCATTGATGAGTATTTTAAAAAGTATGTTTGTTAGTTAGTTCTATAAGCAGTTTGAGAGATTTCGTTGCAAAATTACTGAAATATTTCTTTAATCACAACATATATTCCTGATATTTTAATCAGAGCCGGTTCAAAATACATTCTATTAGCCTATAGGCGCATATATGTATTGAACCGGCTCCTTGTTTTATCATTCGTCGTCATCATCCTCAGAAGGAAGATCGCCTGAATGACGTGGCAGGAAACGCTGCAATAATATGAAGCCGAGGAGCCCCGACAAGAATGAACCGACAACAATACCGATTTTGGCATCATTAAGGAGCGCGGCTCCTGCAGGTCCCATATCACCGAACGAAAGATTGGCGATGAAAAGCGAAACGGTGAAGCCGATACCACCGAGCATAGAGATAGCTGCTATCATACGCCAATTGGAATGCTCGGGCATAGGTGCCCATCCAAGCTTGACAGTGAGCCATGAGAAAAAGAATATACCGAGGAATTTGCCAAGCACAAGGCCCACAATGATGGCAAGGCTTATGCCCTGGATGATGTTGACCGGATGAATATCAAGCAGGAATATGCCAGCATTGGCAAAGGCAAAGAGTGGAATGATGATGTAATTTGTGACAGGATGCAAGGAATCCTCAAGATCCTGAAGCGGAGAGATGACCTTGTCGGATGCACTCTCTATCTGTTTCAGCCAGTCCATCTGCTCATGGTTGAGAATGGTGCGGCGAGTCATGACAAAATCTTCTTCCTCATTGAAATTCCTGATTGAGTTTCTGATAATCTTGATATATTTCTTGGGGGCATAGACCGGGACGGAGGGCACGCAGAATGCCACGAGTACACCTGCAATAGTGGGATGTATGCCTGAATTCAGGAAGAGGAACCACACTATTCCACCGATGCCAGCATAGAACATCTTGCTCTGGATTTTCATTGCTCCGCCAAGCACAAGCACAGCCAGTCCGATGGCAGCGTAGCCAAGGAACGAGAGCTCGATATGGGACGAATAGAACGCGGCTATGACTATTATGCCGCCGATATCGTCGACCACGGCAAGTGTTGTAAGGAAAATCTTAAGCGACAGCGGGACCCTGCTTCCGAGTATGGCAAGGACACCGAGTGAGAAAGCTATATCAGTAGCCATCGGGATAGCTGCTCCGTCAATATAGTCGGTCCCTGATGCAAACAACACGAAAAGCCCCACAGGAAGAATCATGCCACCTATGGCCCCCATAATAGGCAACAGAGCCTGTCGGAACGACGAGAGTTCACCGACCAGAATCTCTCGCTTGATTTCAAGACCGATGGTGAAGAAAAACACAGCCATCAGGGCATCATTGATAAACTGGAGTACAGTCATAGGATGTCCGGCATGCGAGAAGATGTTGAAGTCGCCTACCTGCAGACGCATCTGCTGATTCCAGAAGTCATGATAGAGCGTATTGATTCCCGGGATATTCGCCACTATCAGGGCAAGGATTGTAGCGAGTATAAGCACATTACCGCCTGTGGCATGGCGCGAAAGGGCCTGCCGGGCAGAGAAGAATATGCGGTGCGGTAAACCGGGTCCAGGTTCCTGTCCCGGATGAATAGAATCGGTGGCTGGAGAGCCGGGCTGTTGCAGTCGATCGCTCTCAGGATTAGTTGAAACGTGAGCCATAACAATTAAGTGCGGATTGTTTTGAATTTATAACAATCCGCACTTAATTATGGTTGAGTTTCATCTATTCCGGTTGAATATCAGTAGAGTGCCCATCCGTAGCAGTCTGCAATCCAGCCTTGCGCTTACGGTGTTTTATCAGCCAAGCCACAAGGCGTCCGCTGCGGTCGAGGAAGAGGATTACGAGGAGAATCATGCCAAAGAACGCAGTGAGACCACGCAGATAGAAGCTCGGATCCGGGTCAAGCTCGTCGAGCAACTGTGCCGCGGGAGTCTCAGTGACATACGTGTAGCTGATGGATGAAAGCATACGCTTCCATTTCACCACGCCATGGTCAAGATATACAAGAGCCGCACGTCCACGCGCCAGTTCCTTGAGCAATGTAGGTTCGGCATTATAAATGGGATAAGAGGCCATCGACACATCCTTCCACCAGTCAATGCCACGTTCATCACTATTTACAAGAGCAACCAGCGAGCCACCACGTTCGGTGATGAAGTCGTCAAGATCATTAATTAGATAGGTGTACGAGAGGTCGACCTTGCTGATGTCAGGAATGGTGACGATAAACTGTTCACCATCGTTATCAATGATGTCAGGAGCGATATCCTCACCATCCTCTATGACAGTGAAACCGTCGCTCACTTCAGTGGAGCCTGAAATCAGTTTACGCTCCACAAAAGTCCATGTCGAATCAGGCAGGGCATCGATAGAGAAGCTCTCGGTGCGTCCGTCTTTACTATAAATGTACTCAAACGTCACATCTTCATCTGCATCTTCCTCCGACTCCTCATCCTCATGTGGAACAAGGAGGGTGTCAGGCGCAAAACGGCGGAAATCAAGCATCGGCTGCACATTGTAACCGATGAACGACACAATAAATATATATAGTGACAACAAACCGCCGACAATCCACTGGACGTAGGGAATGAACAGACCGCCGACCTTTGAATTGTAGAAAAGCAGGTAGACGAGGAAGGCAGTAAGAAATATATTTTTGACAAAAGTCGCCGTATTGGAAAGCACAAAGAAGTCACCGAAGCAACCACAGTCGGCCACCGGGTTCGCTATGGCGATATAAAGCGTCAACGGAAGCATGACCGCCATCATCAGAGTAAGCAACCATGGTGCCACTCTGCGGTAACATCCGAGCAGGAGAAGGGAACCAAGCACAAACTCAACACCACCAAGCAAAAAAGCGGCGATGGTGACAAGGCTGTCCGGAATGCTCCAGCCCCACACTGACAGGTACTCCCCTATCTTGATGACGCTACCCCATGGATCAATGCTCTTCACAAATCCCGACACCACGAAGGTAGCTCCGACAATTATCCTCAGGAGCCAGACTATGGCAGGATGATAAAGCAGCGACTTTTCAGCAGCATTTTTCACCTGATTCGGTGAGCTTGATGATTGCGAAGATGGCATAGTTTATAATATCCATATAGTTAGCATCGATACCTTCAGAGACTATTGTGCGCCCTTGATTGGTCTCAATTTCCTTGACTCGTTGAAGCTTTGTAAGGATAAAATCGGTATAGGAATTAACTCTCATTCCGCGCCAAGCATCACCATAATCGTGGGTTTTTGCCGCAAGGAGCCTGCGTGTTTCAGCCACCCACTTGTCATAAAGGGCGAGAGCTGCGTCAGCATCCATGTCGACTTCGTCGGCATATCCGGCCTCAAGCTGAATCAGCCCCACTATGCCATAATTGACAATAGCCATGAACTCGCCGAAAACACCTTCGTTGACCAGGGCCTCACCCTCTTCAAGGGTGCGTATACGCTTGGCCTTGATGTAGAGCTGGTCAGTGATGGAACGCGGACGCATGATACGCCATGATGCGCCATAGTCCTTTAATTTCTTTGAAAAAATGTCACGGCAAAGTGCCAATGCCGCGTCAAACTGGTCGAGAGTTGACATAATCGGTGTGATAACCTGTGGTGGATGTGACTTGTGGATAAAATAAAAGGGTTGCAAGTCCGGGAAAACGGACTTACAACCCATGTATAGGAGTTTAAATTACATGCCGAGCAGAGACTCTACGCGTTTGAGGTTGTCACCGTCATTTGTGATGTAATATACATTCTTGAGGTAACGGAGAGGATCAGTCATGTCGTTGTCGAGTTCATAAGCCTTTTCGAGATAAGGGATAGCCTCGTTGAGGAGGGGACGCATTGTCTCGGCATTGTACTTATTATACTCAGCCTGCGACATTTCGCCTGTTGCCTGGTCAAGCTTGTCGTACTTCTGGAGAAGTGAACGGCCGTAGTAATAATTGGCAAAAGCGTTGTTGGGATCGAGCTCTACTGCCTTCTTGTAAGTCTCAAGAGCCTCGGGGTTGTCCTGATTCTCATAGAGAACGCCGAGTGAGAGGTAGTATGCACCGTTGGTGGGATCAGAAGCAATAGCGTCCTTAAGCATGTTCATGGCAGTGTCATACTGCTTTGTGTCAATATAGCTATTGACAACACGCTGGAGGAACACGGGGTTCTGTGAGCCATATTTCTCAAAACCGGCCTTTGAGTAAGCCAATTTGCGAGGTTCATCCTGCATTTCGTATGCTACACTGTAGGCATAGTCATAAGCCTGGGGATCATTATATCCGAGCGATACGAGTTCGTCAAATGCACCTGCTGCCTCGGGGAGCATTTTGGCCTGCCATGCCGAGAGAGCGCGGTAATAGTCAAACTGGGCAACAGTTGAATCGGGAAGGGCCTTGGGAGCCTGCTTGCCGAAGCGGGGATTCTCAGGAAGTGAGAGATAGATGGTCCAAGCCTTGTAAGCCTTAGCATAGTCCTGGGCATCCCAGAATGCAGAACCAACGGTCATGAATGAATTCTGATTGCTGACAATCTGCTTCACGATTTCGTTGGAAAACTTAGTCTTGATTTTGCCTTTGGCATCGGCCACACTGTCAAGGTCGAGAGCCTTCATGCCATATTCATAGCCATCAAGGAGAGCGTTACCCATGTCGGAAAGATTTACATCCTTACCGATGGTCTTCTGAAGATACATGTCGTCATAGAGTTTGAAGCCTGCCTTACCGGGAATCCAGTAAGTCTGCGCCATCTTGTCGGTCTCAGGATTAGTGAAGGCCGGGGTGATGGTCTGAAGGGCTTTCTGATAAGCCGCATAGGTGTCAGCACCTTTAAATGCTTTCTCTGCCTCCTTAACGACGGAGAGCTGGGCAGACATGGACATAGCCGCGAAAAGCCCGAGTGTCAAGACACAAAGTTTTTTCATAATAGTGAAATATTAGGGTTATTTTTAGAATCGATGTTTTGAAATTCTATAATTCAAGGTGATTATTCTTCATCTTCTTCAGCAGGGGTTGCCTCATCGTCGAGCTCGTCGATGATCTCTTCGTCGGCCTCAGCGACCAAGGAGTCGTCTTCAAGCATTTCAGGCGCGGCTTCCTGAGCGAGCACTTCTTCCACCTCTTCTTCGGGGTCGGAATCCACGCAGCATACAGAAGCGATGGTGTCGTTGCGCTTGTCAAGGTTGATGATGCGCACACCCTGGGTGGCACGACCCTGGACGCGGATATCAGCCACATGGATGCGGAGAGTAATACCGCTCTTGTTGATGATGACAAGGTCATTGCTGTCGTTGACACTTTCGATAGCCACGAGTGCTCCGGTCTTCTCAGTGATATTCATTGTACGGACACCCTTTCCACCTCGGTTGGTGATACGGTAGACAGGCTGCTTCTCAATCTTGCCGTCAACCTCAACCTCGGTGTCAAGCGGGGTGCGCTTGCCGTAACCACGCTCGCTGAGCACCATTACGTCATTGACGGTATCGGCCTCCATGCAAATCATGCCTACCACCTCATCATTCTCGTCATCAAGAGTCATACCGCGGACACCAGCCGACATACGGCCCATCTCACGTACTTTTGATTCGGGGAAGCGGATGGCGCGACCATTACGGTTGGCCAAGAGGATTTCACTGTTGCCGTCGGTCATCTCTACGCCAAGGAGCTCATCACCTTCACGGATAATGATAGCATTTACACCCTTAGCGCGTGGACGGGAGTAGGCCTGGAGACGAGTCTTCTTAATCACGCCCTTCTTGGTGGCAAACACGAGGTTGTGTGACTGCACGAATTCCTCGTCGCCGAGTGATTTGGTGCAGATGAATGCCTTGACCGAATCATCGCTGTCGATGTTAAGCATGTTCTGGATGGCACGTCCCTTAGAGTTCTTGGCTCCTTCAGGGATTTCATATACCTTGAGCCAGTAACAACGTCCCTTCTGGGTGAAGAAGAGCATATAGTTGTGCATCGAAGCGGGATAGATGTGCTCGATGAAGTCCTCATCGCGGGTATCTGAACCCTTTGCTCCAACGCCGCCACGGTTCTGGGCGCGGAATTCGCTGAGAAGTGTACGCTTGATATATCCACGGTGTGAAACGGTGATAATCATGTCGTCATCAGCATAGAAGTCCTCGGCATTGAAGTCGCCGGCTGTGTAGTCGATGTCAGTTCGGCGCGCGTCGCCATATTTGTCACGCACTTCGAGGAGTTCACCTTTTATGAGTTCGCGGCAAACATTGTCGTCGGAAAGGATAAGTTCCAGACGAGCTATCTCTTTCTCGATAGCCTCGTAGTCACTGTTGAGTTTATCCTGTTCCAGACCGGTGAGCTGACGGAGACGCATCTCCACGATAGCGGCGGTCTGAGCGTCTGACAATCCGAAACGCTCCTTGAGTGTCTCGCGGGCAGTCTGTGTGTCAGCGGCAGCACGGATTATCTTGATAACCTCGTCGATGTTCTGCGAGGCTATGATGAGACCTTCGAGGATGTGAGCGCGTTCCTGAGCTTTCCCAAGTTCATATTTTGTGCGACGGATTACCACCTCATGACGGTGGATCACAAACTCGCTTATAAGATCCTTGAGATTAAGTGTCTTGGGGCGACCATTGACAAGAGCCACATTGTTGACGCTGAATGAAGCCTGCATCTGGGTCATCTTGTAGAGCTTGTTGAGCACCACGTTTGCATTGGCGTCGCTCTTAAGCTTGATGACGATACGCATACCCTTGTAGTCACTCTCGTCGTTGATATCTGCAATACCGTCGAGTTTCTTATCGTTGACAAGATCGGCGATATAGGTGATCAGCTCAGCCTTGTTTACATTATAAGGTATCTCGGTTACTATTATATTCTCATGATTGTCCTCAACCTCGATTTCAGCTTTCGCACGAATCACGATACGGCCACGACCTGTCTCATAAGCATCCTTGACACCGTTGTAACCATAGATGGTACCTCCGGTGGGGAAGTCAGGAGCAGGGATATATTTCATAAGGCCCGGAATATCGATTTCGGGATCGTCGATATAAGCCACACAGGCATTGATGGCCTCAGTAAGGTTATGTGTCGGCATGTTAGTGGCCATACCTACGGCAATACCCGAAGCACCGTTGACCAGGAGGTTGGGATAACGGGTGGGGAGCACCACCGGCTCCTTGCGTGAGTTGTCGTAGTTAGGCTGGAAGTCCACAGTGTCAGAATCGATGTCGGCAAGCATCTCCTCGCCGAGTTTCTGCAGACGGACTTCGGTGTAACGCATAGCAGCCGCGCCGTCACCGTCGACCGAGCCGAAGTTACCGTGCCCATCGACGAGTGTGTAACGCATAGCCCAAGGCTGCGCGAGACGCACCACTGTGCCATAGATAGATGAGTCGCCATGCGGATGGTACTTACCCATGACCTCGCCGACACAGTTGGCCGACTTCTTGTGAGGATGGTCAGAGGTGTTACCCATCTCGTTCATTCCGAAGAGCACACGGCGGTGCACCGGCTTAAGGCCGTCGCGCACATCAGGAAGCGCACGTGACACAATCACCGACATAGAGTAGTCGATGTATGCGCTCTTCATCTCGTTCTCAATATTTATTTTTATTATTCTATCTTCTTCAATCATGATGTTAATTCAGAGAAAATTTCCCACAAAGGTAAGAATTTTTTTACAAAAAGTGTAACTTTGCAGTGTAAGAAATGTTTTTTAATTGTTATTAGTAGAAAATAAGCACAAACGGCGAAGTTTGGCACAATTTTTGTTGGTAGCAGCTACTACCACTCTTAACTCACCACATCCACCACTAATAAAAGAAAGGTACAATTAGATGGACACTGTTTATTCGCAAAAATTCAAAGAAATCATCAACGACACCCCGAAGCAGGCCGCACGCCATAACAACCGGTATGTGATGCCTGAACATCTGCTGCTGTCGTTGCTGAACGATACCGATGGTGAGCCTGCGCGCCTTGTTGACCGCTCGGCCCGCGGCGCATCGGCCTACGAGCTTCGCGAAGCGCTTGACACTGCTCTCTTCAACGCCTCGACCGATGGCGATTACCAGGGAGTGGTCAACATCAACGATGTGACTCTCAGCGACCTCACAGGCCGCATCATAAAATTAAGCGTCCTTGAGGCGCGAATGCTCAAAAGCAATGTGGTCGACTCCACACACCTGCTTTTGGCTATTTTCCACAACTCAGATGCTCAAAATTCCGACTTTATGGAACCTTTTCACCGCGCCGGTGTGACCTACGAGGCTCTCTACCGGCTTATGGCTGCCAACAGCAATCCTCAGCCACGCATGGGTGCTGAGTTTGCCGAGGATGACGATGACGACGACGAAATGCCCGGATCGGCTCCCGCAGGAGGCAACCCCGGCAGCAGCCAGCAGTCATCCGAACGCAAGCGCCAGAACGGCACCACGACACAACGTCGCGGCAACGACACCCCGGTGCTCGACAAGTATGGCAACGACATGACCCTCGCCGCTGAGGAGAACCGTCTTGACCCGGTGGTGGGACGCGAGGTAGAGATCGAACGTCTCGCCCAAATCCTTAGCCGCCGCAAGAAGAACAATCCTGTGCTCATCGGCGAACCCGGTGTGGGAAAATCAGCCATCGTCGAGGGACTCGCTCTCCGCATCGTGCAACGCAAGGTGTCACGCATCCTGTTTGACAAGCGTGTCATCTCGCTCGACATGGCCTCGATAGTGGCCGGCACAAAGTATCGCGGACAGTTCGAGGAACGCATCAAGGCTATCCTCGACGAACTCTCCAAGAACAAGGACATCATTCTTTTCATCGACGAGCTCCACACCATAGTGGGTGCCGGAAACGCAGCCGGATCGATGGATGCAGCCAACCTGCTGAAACCAGCACTTGCCCGCGGTGAAATCCAATGTATCGGAGCCACAACCCTCGACGAATACCGCAAGAACATCGAGAACGACGGTGCGCTCGAACGTCGTTTCCAGAAAGTGATGGTAGAGCCCACTACCCCGCAGGAGACACGCGTCATACTTGATAACATCAAGGATAAATATGAGGACCACCACAATGTGACCTTCACTCCCGAGGCCCTTGACGCATGCGTGGCATTGACCGAACGATATATCTCCGACCGCAACTTCCCCGACAAAGCCATCGATGCGATGGATGAGGCAGGAAGCCGCGTCCACATCACCAATATCTCTGTGCCCAAAGAGATTGAGAACCTCGAAAAGGAGATTGAAGAGACATCGGCCCAGAAACTGCGCGCAGCACAGTCGCAGAACTTTGAGAAAGCTGCATCCTACCGTGATCGTGAGCAGCAGCTCAAGACAGAGCTTGAAGCGGCCAAGGCTAAATGGGAGGAGCAGCTCAACTCGATGCGCGAGACAGTCGATGAGGACAAAGTGGCAGAAGTTGTCGCCATGATGACAGGGGTACCAGTGCAGCGTATAGCCCAGGCAGAGGGACACCGTCTGAAAGAGATGTCACCTACACTCAAAAGCCTTATCATAGGCCAGGACAACGCTATCGATAAGGTTGTCAAAGCCATCCACCGCAACCGCATCGGACTCAAGGACCCCAACAAGCCGATAGGCACATTCATGTTCCTTGGCCCCACAGGTGTGGGTAAAACACATCTGGCGAAGAAGCTTGCTGAATACATGTTTGATTCGGCTGACACCCTTATCCGCATCGACATGAGCGAATACATGGAGAAATTCACCGTGTCACGCCTGGTAGGAGCGCCTCCCGGATACGTTGGTTACGAGGAAGGCGGACAGCTCACCGAGAAAGTGCGCCGTCACCCCTACTCTATCGTTCTGCTCGACGAAATAGAGAAAGCCCATCCCGACGTGTTCAACCTTCTGCTTCAGGTGATGGACGAAGGGCGTCTCACAGACTCGCTCGGCCGCCGTATCGACTTCAAGAACACCATTATTATAATGACCTCCAACATCGGCAGCCGCCAGCTCAAGGATTTCGGCGGAGGCATCGGTTTCAACAGCCGTCCGGCCGATGACAAGGAGTATAGCCACGGAGTACTCCAGAAGGCTCTCAACAAAGCCTTCTCACCTGAGTTCCTCAACCGCATCGATGACATAGTGATGTTTGATCCCCTTTCCAAGGAGGCTATCTTCAAGATTATCGACATCGAGCTTGCCGGATTCAACAAACGCGTCAAGGAGCTCGGTTACACACTCACCATCACCGATGAGGCCAAAAACTTCATCGCCGACAAGGGTTACGACGCACAGTTCGGCGCACGACCTCTCAAGCGTGCCATCCAGAAGTATCTCGAAGATAATCTGGCTGAACTCATCATTGATGCATCGGTCAATCCCGGCGACGAGATTTACGTGTCATACACCCCCGGCGCGGAGGCATTGAACACCGAAGTCAGGAAATCTGATGCGGATCAGGCCTAAATCGCATAAACATCGCAGATAAATAACCTATGTAAATTCCTGTTTTTGCCGTATTTACGCAAAAGCAGGAATTTTTTTTATCTTTTTTTGTTACAAATCCATCCACCTTTCGTTATCAGAATAGACACCAAGAATAATCACAGTGAACCAACCGATTCTCACATCCACATTTATCCGTTTCCGTGACAGGCTACGCAGAGTGGCCGCCGGAATCGTGGGCAATGAAGAAGAAGCTGAGGATGTGATTCAGGACGCGTTCTGCCGCCTATGGTCACGCCACCCGGAAGTGGAGACCGAGATACATGCGATACGCCTGAGTGTCACCACGGTGAAAAATTCAGCCATCGACGCCCTCCGACGCTCGAATGCCCGTCCGAACGTAGCCATAGAGACTCTTTCACCCGGAGCCGAGCCGACGGCCGATGACAGCAGCGAGGCTGAGGAACGAGAGCGCACCTACGAGGCAGTGATAAGCCTGAGCCGCAAAGTGCTCACCGAAAGGCAATACGAGGTGTTCCACCTCCACGACATCGAAGGTATAGGCTACGCAGAGATAGCTGAGCGCATCGACGCGACACCCGAATATGTCAGAGTCACTTTAAGCCGTGCAAGAAAAACCATACGTGAAATATACAGAAAACAATATATCTCCTGATTATGAAACATAACCCCATGCCACTACCGCAGCTACTTGAAGCCATAGAGCTTTATTTCGACTGTGAAATGACCGATGCCGAGGAGCGTCAGCTAAGGCTTGAAGTCGGGGCCACCCCCCACTCGCATCCGGCCATCGACGAGGCGCGCGCCGTGATGGGGCTTCGCCGTCCCAAGCAACTAACTCCAAGCCTACACCACTCCATAGGGGTAAGGCAATGGATGGGAATAGCGGCTGCAATCGCTGTCATCGTCACCCTTGCCGTAACATTCATGCGTCCAGGCCACAGCCCGGCTGGACAAGACCTTCAGGAGAAGTGTGTCGCATACGTCAACGGCCGATGCATCACTGACGAGGACGAAGTGATCGCACTCATGGCACAGAATCTCGGCGAACTGCAAAACGGTGCCGATATGGCCGAACAGTCGATGATAGAGGAGCTGGAATATCTTGCACCGATGATTGAAAAATTTGACTCTGAATTAAATCTAAACGACATATGAAACGAATATTCATCACAATGTTGGTCCTGACGGCAATAGTGCTGACCGCATCAGCGCAGAAAGGACTTCAAATCAACAGCATTTTCGGAGGCACATACGGAAGCGACCCTAATGTAACCGAAACCATGATGAGCGGAGAACACCGTTACCTGACCTCCAACGGCCTCACTGTCATGGCGACATTCAAAGGTCCGGCGTCAACCTACGCAAAAATCGTGGAACCGCTCGTGCTTGCCGACGGAGCACATGCCACCGGCCGTAACGTGCGTTACAAAAACGGTAAACTCTACTTTGCCTATTTCGTGCTTCCGTCAGTGACCTCTGGAGGTAAAAAAATAAACCGCTATCTGTATTACCTCGACAATGCGGCCAACAAGGGGTCAAACGTAATGGTACTGTATTTCGAAGGGGAAATTCCTCAGAATCTTGCCGCGACACTTATACAATCACTTATCAAATCAGTAAAATAACATCTCACAGATTCCAAGTTAAACATTTTATTTATGATACGCCATATTTTACTCCCCTGCGCTCTCCTCTCATCACTCTTCGCAGCAGCCACCGACAACACCAATGAGACTACAGTTGCTGCCGACACGCTCCTCCATGTCGCCAAAGCCGAACGCATAGTGATAAACGCCACGACCCGCCAAACAAGCATAACAGTGAGCAACCTTGACGGCAGCGCTGACAATTTTTACTACCAGACATCGAGCGGAGGCCATAAAAACTACATCACAGAAAGCCGGTTCAACTGGACTGACATCAAGAATGTGATTGTCACCGAGACTCCGGAATTGGTATCCGTTGAATTTTGCAGCGCATCCGATGAACCACAGATCTATTCATTTCCGTTCAACGATCCTGACAACCGTACTGTCAAATCATATATCGGCACCAAAGGTAGTGATTTCGGCATAGTGATATCCAATTCTGGCTCCACCAAATGGGAAGCAATCACCGGCGGTATCGGCATAGGCTGGGTTACAGACGTTAATTCCAACATGCCGATGGATGTGTCAATGTGGAAAAGCAATGAGCTCACCTGGGCCATGATCCTCGGCGTTAAGATGACCCACGGACGCAGTTCACTGTCAGCAGGTCTCGGCGTCAGCTGGCGCAACTATGTGACAAAAGGCTCCAACTATTTCCACAAGAACGACGAAGGCCGCATCATGCTTACTCCCTATACCGAGGACATGACAAAGCGCCGTTCACGCATCAAGGTGTTCAGCCTTCAAATACCGGTCATGTATGGAATCTCCTTCGGACACCACCGCAACTGGGGAGTTGAAGTCGGCCCGGTCATCAATTTCAACACAGGAGGCAGCATCAAGACCCAGTACACCATCGGATCTCATGACTATTCCATCAAGACACGCAACATCAATCAGCGCACAGTGACTATTGATGCCATGGCCGTGGTACGTTTCAAATCACTCGGTCTGTATGCCCGCTATGCTCCTATGAAAGTTCTCAACTCATCCACCGGACTTGACTTCGGAGGTCTCTCCACCGGTATCATGGTTCTCTGGTAACATCTGCCACACCGCTTAATCTCGATAGCATTAAACGCCCTTCCCAATAGGGCGTTTTTTCTTTTTGTGCCATTTTTAACACGCTCTAACTCAATAATCAAAAGAATATTCGTATATTTGTATCAAAGAATCATATTCTTCTTTTACAAGTTAGTTATATCATCCTTCCACACTATATCTTTTCACCATGTTAAAATTTCCGGGAATTATATCATCGATTCTGTGTGCACTCCCATTCACGGCTGCGGCTGAAAATGCGTATTCGGTCTACGTCGATAAGGATGGAGTGATGCGCCGCGACGACACTCATGCAGAAGTATCATATTACGGCACCAATTACACTGTGCCATTCGCTCATGCTTATCGAGCCCTTGGCTCGCTCGGTGTCGACCGCAAGGAAGCTATCGACCGTGATGTCTACCACATGTCGCGACTCGGTTTTAACGCATTCCGACTACACCTGTGGGATGTTGAGATTTCCGATGCCGATGGAAATCTTCTTGAAAACGAGCACCTCGACCTGCTTGACTATCTGATAGCGCAACTTGAGAAACGAGGAATATCAGTGGTAATCACCGCCCAGACCAATTTCGGCAACGGATATCCTGAACGCAACATCGACACCGGGGCCTACACATATCTATATGACAAGTGTTCGATTCATGAAAATCCCGAGGCCCAAGCCAAACAGGCCCGCTATCTCGACCGCCTGTCGCGCCACGTCAACCCATACACCGGACGCAGTTATGCCAATGACAAGTCTATAATTGCTCTCGAAATAAACAACGAGCCGTGTCACAGCGGCACATCCAAAGAGGTGACAGCCTACATCAACCGCATGGTCTCGACTTTGAGGAAAAGTGGCTGGAAAAAACCTGTGCTTTACAATGTGAGTCACAATCCTGATGTGACCGACGCTTACTACAACGCAAATATCAACGGCACCACATACCAGTGGTATCCCACCGGACTTGTGGCCGGACATGAGCGCAAAGGCAACTTCCTGCCCACCGTGGATCAGTATGAGATACCATTCAAGGACCTGAAAGGATTTGACAAGATGGCAAAGGTGGTCTATGAGTTTGACCCTGCCGACATCCTTTACAGCCATATCTACCCTGCCGTAGCGAGAACATTCCGTAAGGAGGGTTTCCAATGGATCACACAGTTTGCCTATGACCCCATTGACATGGCATGGGCCAACACAGAGTATCAGACACATTTCCTGAATCTTGCCTACACACCACGCAAAGCCATAAGCATGAAAATAGCCGCCGAGGTGGCAAAACAGACTCCTCGCGGTGCAGATTATGGCAAATATCCGGCTGATACCGTCTTCGGGAACTTCCGTGTAAGCTACAATGAGGACCTGAGTGAGCTTAACGACGGTAAGCGTTTCTTTTACAGCAACCACACTTCCACTTCGCCAAAAGATGTCGTGACACTTAATGAGATAGCCGGAGTAGGCTCCTCTCCTGTTATTACATATCCTGGCACCGGAGCTTATTTCCTTGACAAGCTTAATGATGACACATGGCGACTTGAAGTGATGCCCGATGTGACACTGACGGAGGACCCATTCGAAAAGCCTTCGCTATCAAGAAGAGTCGGTGTAATATCCCACTCTTCCCACCCTATCACCATATCTCTCCCATCGCTCGGCACCACCTATTATTATAAAGGGATAAACGACGGCAACAATCTTTCAGGCATGGCCAAGGATGCCACGTTCACTCTTAAACCAGGTGTTTACCTGCTCTCTTCGACTCAATCGTCACTGGCACAAATAGCTCCCCACTCTCCCTATGGCAACATACTTATTGATGAGTATGTTGCACCAGCTGCCGATAGTGTGCCGTTGACTTTGCTCCACACTCCATCCGCTGCCGCTGTCGCTGACAGGCCACTCGCAATCGAAGTGGAGGTAGCCGGTGGTACCGGGAAGGTTGATTCAGTAGTAGTCGTACCGGGCCATGTATCAATGTGGAGCAACCATAACCCCACTTACGCCATGACCCGAAAAGGAGAAAACCAATATAATTTAACTTATTTTAACTCATCTCGCAAAAACAAAAACATCGATTACTTTGTTGTAGTATACGGCAAGGAAGGCCCTGTCACTTTCCCGGGCGGAATCAACGGCACGCCTCTTGACTGGGATTTCCGCAGCGCAGGCACTTACAGTGTGCCGCCGTCATCTCCGTTAATCCTTATAGAACCGGACTCTGACAACTCAAACCTTGAAATGGCTACAATCCCCGATTCATGGGGCAAAATCCGACTTGACTATGAAAAAAACACTCCTATATCATCTGATTTTCTTACCCTCTCCGGAGCTCCTGAAACCAACGGTCAGGAAATCATTCTTTATAAACGCATTGCAGAACTGATTGATGCAGTGAGCCCGATAGATAATGACCGATTGCTCAATCTATCCTTTGACTCAGTGGCAGCAATTGACTCGGTAAAAATCTCGCTCGTTGACCGCGATGGCTTCACTTATAGTCACACTTACCCGACATCCGAAGGCAGCGTGTTGACTTTGGGTCTGAATGAATTTGCTCTATCCCCCACGGCACTCCTTCCGGCCCCATATCCCACATTTTTGGGAAGATGGTTCTATCCCGACACAGCCACCGCACCGCAACGTCCTGCCTCATGGGATTCCATAGCTGAACTCCGCATATCGTTCCCCGGCCTCAGCGCCGGCAGCGACATTTTATTCCGGCTCAAAGGAGCATGGATCGTAGCCCCTGACAAGACAATATAACCTACTAATCTCATACTATTTGCATCTGATGACATTCAAAAAACTTTTAAAATTTTCAAGCCTCGCATTTATCTCAGCATTCGCATTTTCGGCATGTGGTGGAGATGAGCCGGCAGATCCCGAGGTCCCAGACACTCCTGAACGACCTGAACTGCCGGAGACAACATCAAATTTTGCCAAAGGAGCCGACATGAGTTGGCTTACACAGATGGAGGATGAAGGGCTGGAATTTTTTGCCCCCGGCTCATCCGTTCCCACCGATCCGATGAAACTCCTGAAGGACACCAAGGGTATGAACGCGCTGCGCCTGCGTGTTTGGGTCAATCCGGCTGACAAATATAATGGCATTGATGATGTTATGGCAAAAGCCCGACGCGCCAATGCGCTTGGACTCCGTCTGATGATCGACTTCCACTTCTCCGACACGTGGGCCGATCCTTCACATCAAGCCACTCCTGAAGCATGGAAAAACCATGACATCAATGCCCTCGCCACAGCTGTGGCATCACATGTGGCTGAAATGTTAGGTGCTCTCAAAGCCGAAGGCATCACACCCGAATGGGTGCAGATAGGCAACGAGACAACCCAAGGCATGCTTTGGCCCCTCGGAAGTCTTGACAATCCGGCAAATTTCGCGCAGCTTGTAAACGCAGGTTATAACGCTGCGAAACTTCTGGCTCCGGATGTCAAAGTCGTCATCCACCTTGACAAGGGAGAGGACAGCTGGCGCTACACCAATCTGTTTGCAAAGTTGATCGACAATGGAGGCAAATTCGACATGATAGGGATGTCACTCTATCCAGAATCTCCCGATGACCAGAATCCCACCGAATGGAAAGCCGCGACCGACCGATGTGTCGCTAACATAAAGACACTGCATACCGTCTACAAAAAGCCGATTATAATATGTGAAACCGGCATGCACTACGCACAGCCTCAGATGACAAAAGAGTGGCTGTCATATCTGCGCAATGCCACTGAAGCACTTGGCTACGTGGATGGAATCTTCTATTGGGAGCCACAAGCTCCGGCTGGCTACAATGGCGGGTATTTCAAAGGGTGTTTCCAAAACGGCTCACCCACTGAAGCACTCGATGCCTTTAAAGATTAAAATATAAATATTTCATAGACCTACATAATAATGAATCAAAAATCATCAATCCTGACTTTATCACTTCTCCTTGCCCTCGGTGTGCAGGGAGCTGAACGCAAAATCACCACTCTTAATGACGGATGGCAATTTGCAAAAGGAGAGGTTACTGACGGCACACGATGGCAGAACATCAGTATTCCGCACGACTGGGCTATCTACGGCCCATTTGACCGTGCCAACGACCTGCAGGAAGTGGCTGTGTTCCAAAACGGCGAAAAAGAGAAAAGCGTCAAGACCGGACGCACAGGAGGCCTTCCGTTTATAGGCAAGGGTGAATACCGCACCACATTTAATGTGCCCGACACCACAGGGCGTTCTTTTACTATCGTTTTCGACGGTGCCATGAGCAATCCTGAAGTATTTCTCAACGGCAAACCGGTAGGCAACTGGGGCTTCGGCTACAACTCGTTCCATCTTAATCTCGACGATGCAGTCCGTCCTGGTGAGAACACACTTGAAGTGAAGCTCGAAAACAAGGAGCAGGCTTCGCGCTGGTATCCCGGGGCAGGGCTTTATCGAAATGTACATATCGTCGAAACCAACAAGGTGCATGTCCCGGTATGGGGCACATATATCACCACTCCCAAAGTGACCCGCGAGTATGCATCAGTCAATCTGAAGACTGAAATTGAAGGAGCCACTAAAGGACAAGTGCTTAAAGTGATCACCACTATCACCGATCCACAAGGCAAAGAGGTTGCAAAAGAATCGACCGTCTATCCTGCACATGGGCAGGAAGTAAGTCAGAATTTTCTTGTCGACAAACCCGAACTTTGGTCAGTGGAGAACCCCGCTCTCTACACCGCCACCACCCGCATATATAACGACGATAAGGAATTGGACTCCTACAGCACACGCTTTGGGATCAGGTCAGTGGAATATATCCCAGACCGTGGCTTTTTCCTCAACGACTCACTTATCAAGTTCAAGGGCGTATGTCTCCATCATGACCTCGGGCCACTCGGTGCTGCGGTAAACAAGTCGGCAATCCGTCATCAGCTCGAAATGCTCAAAGACATGGGAGCCAACGCAATCCGCACCTCCCACAATATGCCTGCGCCCGAACTTGTGGAGCTCTGCGACGAAATGGGTCTCATGCTCATGGTAGAAGCCTTTGATGACTGGAGTTTCCATCCCAAGAGCCCTAACGGTTACGGATCTATCTTTGACCAATGGTGGGAACGCGACATCACCAACATGGTCAAACATTATCGCAACAACCCGTCAGTGGTGATGTGGAGCAACGGCAATGAAGTGCCATCACAGTGGGACGAAGCCAATGGAATCGCCACGATGCTTCAGCTCCAGGATCTCATACACACACTCGACCCGACCCGACCGGTTACCAACGGCATGGACCAGATAGGTGCCGTGCTGAACAACGGTTTCGCTGCCGCCCTTGACATCCCCGGCTTCAACTACAAACCACAGTACTACGAAGAGGCTTATGAGAAACTTGGGCAGAAACTGATTCTCGGCTCGGAGACAGCCTCCACAGTTTCGTCACGCGGTGTCTATAAATTCCCTGTGGAAGTTAAGAAGACAGCCATGTATCCCGACAATCAGTCATCCTCCTATGATGTTGAGGCATGCTATTGGTCTAACATTCCAGATATCGACTTCGCTGCCGATGACGATCTCCCATACGTGATAGGTCAATTCGTGTGGACCGGTTTTGACTACCTCGGTGAACCGACCCCCTACGACACTGATGCGTGGCCAAGCCATTCAAGCTACTTCGGCATCATCGACCTGGCATCTCTCCCCAAGGACCGGTATTATCTTTACCGCTCCAAATGGAACACTCAGGACACCACTCTACATATTCTCCCCCACTGGAACTGGAAAGGCCGCGAAGGTGAAGTCACACCGGTGTTTGTCTACACTAATTTCCCAAAAGCAGAGCTTTTCATAAACGGAAAATCGCAGGGCGTACGTGAGAAAAATGATTCCACTGTGATGAACCGTTACCGACTGATGTGGAACGAGACTGTCTATGAACCAGGAGAGGTAAAAGTAGTGGCTTATGACGACAACGGCAATAAGGCTGCCGAGAAAACAATCCGTACCACCGGAAAGCCTCATCACCTGGTACTCACACCTAACCGTACGACTGCAACAGCCGACGGCGAGGAACTCGTCTATGTAACCGTGCAGACGGCCGATAAGGATGGCAACATCGTCCCTACCGCCGACAATATGGTGAACTTCACAGTGAGCGGACAAGGCAGTTACGAGGCTGGAGCCAATGGTGATGCCACTTCACTGCTTAGTTTCCAAGACCCGAAGATGAAGCTATTCTCCGGGGCTGCGACTGCTATTTTGCGCACATCCGACAAACCTGGAGCCATCACACTCAAAGCTACTTCTCCCGGCCTTAGACCAGCCACACTTACCATCTCCACTAAATAATCACACACAACAGTGTGATCACACCAAGGCCCTGCTTGCGCATCATGTCGCAAAGCAGGGCCTTTACTTATAGATAACAAACAGCCGGACTACACTCTTAAATAAAGTGCGTCCGGCTGCATGTGTCTATATCTTCAGTTTCTAATCAAGCTTAAGCACGGCGAGGAATGCCTTCTGCGGCACCTCGACTGAGCCAATCTGCTTCATACGCTTCTTGCCTTTCTTCTGTTTCTCAAGCAGTTTGCGCTTACGGGATATATCACCACCATAACATTTGGCAGTCACATCCTTGCGCACAGCCTTGATAGTCTCGCGGGCAATAATCTTGGCACCGATAGCCGCCTGGATAGCGATGTCGAACTGCTGACGCGGAATAAGTTCCTTGAGCTTCTCACACATCCTGCGTCCGAAAGTCACAGCATTATCCACGTGTGTCAATGTTGAAAGCGCGTCCACGCTCTCGCCATTGAGCAGGATATCGAGCTTGACAAGCTTTGACTCGCGGAAATCATGCAGATGATAGTCAAACGAAGCATATCCCTTGGAGATACTCTTAAGCTTATCATAGAAGTCTATGACAATCTCGCCGAGAGGCATGTCGAAAATCATCTCCATACGGTTGCCTGATATATATTCCTGTTTCACAAGCTCACCGCGTTTGGCAAGACAAAGGGTCATGATAGGCCCGATGTAATCAGCTGCCGTGATAATCGAAGCCCTTATGTACGGCTCTTCGATATGGTCGATGAGAGTCGGTTCCGGAAGCCCCGACGGATTATGCACCTCTGTCATGTTGCCATGCTTGTCATAGACGCGATAGGACACGTTGGGGACAGTCGTTATCACATCCATGTCAAACTCACGGCCGAGACGCTCCTGTATAATCTCCATGTGGAGCAGTCCGAGGAATCCGCATCTGAAACCGAATCCGAGAGCCATTGACGACTCCGGCTGGAAAGTAAGGGATGCGTCGTTGAGCTGCAACTTCTCAAGTGAAGACCGGAGATTCTCGAAATCCTCTGTCTCGATAGGATACACACCGGCAAACACCATTGGTTTCACCTCCTCAAAGCCATCAATAGCCTCACTGCAAGGACGTTCAACGTGCGTGATTGTGTCACCCACCTTTACTTCCCGCGAGGTCTTTATGCCTGAGATGATATATCCCACATTTCCGGCCGAAAGCTCCTGACAAGGCTGCATATCAAGTTTGAGCACTCCGATTTCATCGGCATTATACTCCTTGCCTGTGGCCACGAACTTAACAAAATCGTTTTTACGTATGGTACCGTTTTCGATTTTGAAATAAGCTATGATACCGCGGAATGGATTGAAAACAGAGTCGAAAATCAAAGCCTGTAACGGAGCCTGAGGATCACCTACTGGAGCAGGGATGCGCTCAACGATAGCTTTCAGAATCTCAGGCACGCCAATGCCTGTCTTACCGCTGGCACGAATCACATCCTCGGGATCACAACCGAGAAGATCGACAATCTGGTCCTCCACCTCATCAGGCTTGGCACTGTCAAGATCCACCTTATTGATCACCGGGATTATCTCAAGGTCATTGTCAATGGCCATGTAGAGATTGGAAATCGTCTGAGCCTGTATTCCCTGCGAGGCGTCAACTATAAGTAATGCGCCCTCACATGCAGCGATGGAACGCGACACTTCATAAGAGAAGTCGACATGTCCCGGAGTGTCAATGAGGTTGAGCACATAGTTTTCGCCATCGAGATTATAGTTCATCTGGATGGCATGGCTCTTGATGGTGATGCCACGTTCACGTTCCAGATCCATGTCGTCAAGCACCTGCGCCTGGAGGTCCTTGGCGGCCACTGTATTGGTATATTCCAGAAGGCGGTCGGCAAGAGTGCTCTTGCCATGGTCAATATGAGCAATTATACAGAAGTTGCGGATATTTTTCATAATAGCTGCAAAGTTACAAAATTTTTTCGCACCTCATCATATTTCATCTCCATTAAATGCAAAATCAACACTACTCACCATAAATCAATTTGTCCGGATTCTCACACTTTTACTATCTTTGTAATCGAATCACCACATTGCATTTCTGTTTTTCAATATAGGACATGTACGACACATTTAAAAAATCGCAGAAGCATTTACTGAAACGCCTCGCAAAAATAGGGATAGCTCCGGAAACCATAAAGCGCATCGGAGAGTCGGGCTATTACATGCTTAACTCCGCTTATGGAGATGAACCTATAGTAGCCGACAGCTTTTACGGCACAAAAATATACTCTGGATTTATTACCCTATCCAACTTTCTGGAGTATATCAAAGGTCACGTGCCATACAAACCACGACCACATATACATGAAATACACAATGTGGAGGAAGCAGTAAAAATTCTCTCGGACAACGATTGGTTTAAACGCGGATTGATGTCGTTTCGCGGTCAGAATCAGGAGTATTTCATGCGCCGACGATTCCCCAATCCCATCCAAGTGCTCAAAGATGGAACTGAACGGCTCATCCTCCCTGGATATTGGAGGAAATATCGAGGCAAGTGGGACGAGCGCTTCCGCGCACCGGAGTATCATTCGATATTCAAATCTATATATGGTGATTTCCTCACATATTATGGGCTGCCTGATCCTCAGTGGATAGCAGAATATAATATTAAAAAATATGGCATTCATACCATGTCAGACATGGGGTTTTTTGAGGAGGATTTCAACAAAGAGTACTTTAAACGCTTCTCGGAAATAAAAATACACCCGAACTCATCATTACCGGCAATAGAGCAACACTATGGAATAGAGACACCATATCTGGATGTGACATTCGACATCAAGATTGCTCTTTTCTTCGCCACACATCGTTATATCGTTGAGAACGGAGAGGCTTTTTATGCCGAAATACCCAAAGGGAACCATAAGGGGGTGATTTATTCCTTCGTGTTTCACGATCCTGTGGTCACTGCATCAAATGACTTGATAAAAGATATTCCATGCTTTAAGCACATATCTCCTTCCCGGCCCTCAAGGCAGATGTGCGCCCTGCGGCATTTCGACAGCTACTCCATCAACGCGGCCGTGACCGATATCGACACTATATTTTACCTGTCGGAGGATTTCGACACGTCTGGAATCGCCACATTTGAGGATCTCTTTCCAAATGCTGGCGAAGACCCATTTTATAAAGCGCTTCTCGAATTAAGCGCAAAGCATGGGGGAGGCGAGCCATTTGACCGCTTTGCCGTCTATCGAGGACTTTGACAACAACAAAAGCATACCAATAAATTTGAATCATAAACTTTAATAAAAAGGAGATTTAAACAATGATTGAGGAAATACTCAAGTATAACAGAGAATTTGTTGAATCGGGCGGATATAAACGATTCGCAACATCCAAATATCCTGACAAGCGAATCGCCATCGTGACCTGCATGGACACACGTCTTGTCGAACTGCTTCCAGCCGCTCTCGGACTACGCAACGGCGACGTAAAAATGATTAAAAATGCAGGTGGCACCATCACTAATCCTTTTGATTCCACCATGCGTTCCATCCTCGTAGCCGTATATGAACTGGGTGTAAATGAGATAATGGTAATCGGACACACCGGCTGTGGTGTACAAGGGATGGATGCCACTGAGATGCTACACCTTATGAAAGAGCGCGGAGTGAGTGAAGAGCATATCTCACTTATGAGACATTGCGGAATTGACCTTGACAGCTGGCTGCATGGCTTTGACGACACAGCCGCGGCGGTAAGAGAGACCGTGGATCTGATTCTCCACCATCCGCTTATGACTCCTGACATCCGTGTGGCCGGATATATAATGGACTCAACCACCGGTGCCCTTCAAGTCATTAATTGACAAAACAATGTATAGGTTATCGCAGCAATATGTCACACAGACCGCTAACCGATGTCCTGAAATCCGGAAATATTTTTGAAAATATTTTTATCTGAAAAGTTAAAATTTTCACCAATATTTTTGGCAGATTAAAAAAAAGGTCGTACCTTTGCAGCGCAAAACCAAAAGATGGTGAGCATAGCTCAGTTGGTTAGAGCGTCGGATTGTGGTTCCGAAGGTCGTGGGTTCGACCCCCACTGTTCACCCAAAATAAAAGCACCGCATCAATTTGATGCGGTGCTTTTACTTTTAATCTCTTTTTTATTTGAGATAGCGGTCGCCAACCACTTCCAGACGATCATTCAACGAAATTACACGCGGAGAACCTGTAGGGATTTCCTCGGCAATGATTTCTTCCGGTGTCATCTTGCGCAGCATCATCACCAACGCACGGAGCGAATTGCCGTGCGCAGCCACAATCACATTGTCATAAAGATTAAGCGCAGGCACTATAAGCTCCTCCCAGCATGGTAGCACACGCGCCACTGTGTCCTTGAGAGATTCGGTCAACGGCAATTCATCAGCCGACAAACCGACATATCTCTCATCAAGCCCAGGGTAACGGTCGTCGTCCGGACGTAAGGCCGGGGGAGTGACATCGTAACTGCGTCGCCAGATGTGCACCTGTTCGGCGCCATATTTTTCAGCTGTTTCAGCTTTATTTAATCCCTGCAATGCGCCGTAGTGTCGCTCATTCAGATGCCAATCCTTCACGACAGGCAACCACGAACGATCCATCGCATCAAGAGCAATGTCGAGCGTGTGAATGGCACGCTTAAGATACGAAGTGAAACAATAACGTGGTATGACGCCCGACTGCGCAATTATCTCACCTGCCCTTCGGGCTTCTTCGCGTCCTTTGTCAGAAAGCTCCACATCCGTCCATCCAGTAAACCGGTTGGATAGATTCCATTCGCTCTGACCATGACGCAACAAAATCAAATTTTTCATATAATATGTATTTTTTTAGTATCGAATTGTATCGTCAGGGCATAATCCAGCCCCGATTCTTTTTATATTAAAAAACGAAAATAACGGTAGAATGTTCAATTTTACGCCCAATTTTTGCAACACATATTAACATTTAAGGCATAAATACTCATTTTTACGTTAACATAAGTTAAATAACGCCGAAAAATTTGGTGGGTAACAAATAAACCCCTACCTTTGCAACGTCAAAACAAAAATGACGCTCACAAAACCAACAAAATCGCGAAAATAGCTCAGTTGGTAGAGCACAACCTTGCCAAGGTTGGGGTCGCGGGTTCGAGTCCCGTTTTTCGCTCAAAGCATTAAAACAAATGCTTCTTCATTGACAGACACTCTTAAGTCCGGGTGGTGGAATTGGTAGACACGCTACTTTGAGGGGGTAGTGGCCGTAAGGCTGTGTGAGTTCGAATCTCATCTCGGACACTTGAAAAATCCGCAAGATATTGATTTTCAATTCTTGCGGATTTTTCGTTTTATACTATTATCCACTTTTGGGGGGCAGTAGATATTTCCGGTTGGTGGGGTGCTGGACTGCAGCATAATGCTCACCTAACCTATAGATATTGAAATAATCGATTTGGATATACCTAAAACTAATAGAGTCCGAGGCTCAAAACATGAGCTCCGGACTCTATTAGTTTATATAATCTGTAACCGGCAGGGTAATCAGAAATGATAGTAGAAACCAAACATGAGGTTATTGCTGTTAAGATCAAGACCCCAGTTTTCAGGAGCGCCGTTGCGTTTTGCCGGACGGTTGCCACCCTGGTAGCCGAGGAAACCTACATGAGCCACGAGGCTGAACTTCTCGTTGAGGTTAAGAGCCACACCGGGACGGAAACCAATGCCATATTCAACGGCTGTGTGACCTTGAGCACGTCCGATGCCTAAATCAACACCGCCATCGACAAAGAGATCAACACGCTCAGTGGAAAGATATGTGTAACGAGCATAAGGGCTAACCTTAAAGACTGTCTTCTCCTGCTCACCGGCTTTACGATAAGACAAGCCGACAACTGTACCTACAGCAAAATTATCCGACAAGTTATAACCGATTTCAGGGAGCACTGTCACCTGTGTGCTTTTTACTCCACTTGCCGAGTCAGTGGTTCGGCCAAATGTGAGCTGACCACCTGCATACCAATCCTGAGCTGAAGCACCTAAAGTCATAATAGCCATAACAGCCATAAGTAAAAACTTCTTCATAACAATAAAATAATTTTAAAATGTTAGAATTACATTAGTGTCCACTAAAAAATCATAAGAGTTCTTTGAAATAATTGAAATTCAACT